>JAEEGK010000757.1_pt1 | contig 80394 bp, 69 predicted proteins | sample 8958771 | NCBI WGS metagenome assembly JAEEGK01 (sample SAMN16246547, study PRJNA631951) | gut metagenome | biome: gut microbiome; feature: rumen; material: SC-attached | host: Bos | place: Iran: Karaj | collected 2018-10
AGCACCGCCAACAGTACACGCTGTAGTTGGATGTTTTTCTGACGCTAATTTTTGTCATCACCCACAATAGACTGCATTTTCCTGCGTTATCAAATACGGATTAAATCAAAACGTGATATGAAACAGACACCAATCCTCCTGCTTTCACTGCTGCTTTCAGTGTCCGCCGTTCCGGCGCAGACGCAGCAACAGCGCGACCGGCGTGCGGACCTGAATATTAGGGGCTATACCAACCTTTGCGTTTCGGCTACGGGACAGCTGTGGATGAGCACCTCCACCGGTATGGCATATACTGCTGATGACATCCATTCCACATGGCGCATGGTAATAGGAGACACAAGTGCAGATTATTACATATCAGGCAGAAGCTTTGAGTGTATGGCTGCTTGGGGAAATCAGACCGCCGTAGCGGCCGGTTTTCTACAAGGGCGACCAAGTCAAGACTTTGTATTTCGGACAACCGACGGCGGCAAGCACTGGGATACCGTGGTAATAGACCCGAATCTTGACTGGGTGCATGCCTGCTGCTTTTTTCCCGATGGCCGTGTCTGGCTAGGTTCCGCCTCCGGCAGAAGCAACGGAGTTCTGGCGTATAGCGCAGACAGCGGTCGCACCTTCAAAGTGCTGCGAACAAAGTTCAAAGGGGAGACGGGAATACATACGCTTCACATGGTCAATGCCGACAGCGGATACGTGGGCAACTATACAAACAGCATTTTCTCCACCTCCGACAATTGGCACACCATCCATCGGGTTATAACACCGATGGAGCAACTCCATTTGGTAAAGCATGACGATGATAAACTATGGATTGAAAAAATACGGCAATGGAAAAAGGAATTGATTGTCAGACAAATCGTTCGTGGCAGATTAAGTGAAACCTTCCATACTCCGCTGAACGGCAATATCCAATGGCAGCCTTCCCCTATAACACTTTACGACTATGAAGTGGATCCAGTTACAGACGCATTGTGGGCGGTGAGCGACAGCGGCCAATTGGTTCGCCTCACCGATTGGGAGCACATACAGCATTATGGAATTCAAGTTGGAAGTATAGTGGGGGTGGTTGATGGCAAGGCCTATTGCAAGGGGGATTATTGTGTGCTGCGTGTCAGCCCTGACGGAAAAACGGACACCTGCGGTTTCTACACCACTGAACATCCTATTGAACAGGATGAATGGTATTGGGATACATTGCCTCATGGTTCGCGGTTATGGGGCTGTGACGGGAAAAGCGTTTATCTGAAAGACAGCATTGGCTGGTACCGTGTGGCACAAATATCAGGCGGATCCATCAGACCGCATCCCGAATCGGCTGACCGTGTGATTTTTTATTGCAACGGCCACCATTATTCCGTGGATACCGCCGGGCATGTGGAGCCATATCTCTACCAGCAGCCGCTCGGCGATTTTGTAAAGGCCGGCCTGCGGGAGGTGGAAATCGTCACTTTCGCATCCGGATGCTTCCATTATTCTGGGGATACGGTGCGTTATGATTCGCGTGACGGTGTTTTGCATGAAAGTTACAATAATGTTGAAAAAGACAACTCCCTGCATCGCACGTTGCCTGTGAATGAATTTGAAAATGCTTTGCTGAAACTTGGCGAACGCTATAACATCTTTCCCACACCGCAGGATTTCGGCCTGCAGGACACCACGGTGGATATTCATGCCGTATATGATGAGGATGTTCAATTTTGGAGCACCAGCCAGCTTGGCTACAATCTGAAGTTTGTCAATTATGCAGGCGACACATTGCGCATTTACAGCAGTGTCAGCGACGGTAGCAATTTTGATGGGAGCATACGCTTCCCCTGGCTTCTGCCCATGCATGTCACATCAGATAAGGTTTATTTTGTCACCTACCAGCCCTGCCTGTGGCAGGTTCTGAAAGAGCTGATGCCGGACAGCATGCTGTTGCATGACCAGTTGGACAACATTACTTTACATCCGCTAAACGAATTGAAGAACGGAGACCTGCTTTTCCTGAAAGGCGGAAATGACAAAATGGATAAGGCCATCCGCGAAAGCACCGGCAACTACACCCACGTAGCCATTGTTGAACGGGATAGTGCCGATTGTTTGTGGATTATTGAGGCTTCGACCGCTTACGGTGTGAGACGCATCCTTTATGATAATTGGAACTGGCATTGGGGTGGTTTCGATGCCTATCGTCTCAACGTTCCATTCGATGCCGCTGCGGTCATCGCCCAGGCCAAAAGCTTCGTCGGGCAGCACTACGATAACGCCTACCTGCCCGACAACGGCGAACTCTACTGCTCCGAACTGGTTTATGAGGCCTATCTGGACAGCAACGGCAACCACCTGTTCGAATCCAAGCCGATGAACTTCCGCGACCAGCGCGGCCGCATGCCCAGATACTGGAAAAAGCACTTCCGCCGCCTCGGCATCCCCGTTCCCGAAGGACAGCCCGGCACCAACCCCACCGACCTCTCCAAATCACCGCTGCTGGAGAGGGTGAGGTGAAATAATAGAGGTAACCATAACGTTAAAAATTCTTATCATGAATAAACGCATCTTTTTTGGAATGGCCCTGTCCGTCGTGGCATTGGCAATGACTTTTTACGGCTGTAACAAAGATGATAGCGGCTCCAATGCAAAAGTTGTAAAGATCACGAGGACGTCATGCGGGGAGCATTTCTCCGGTTCCAAGGCGAAAAGCCTTGATGAGGATGAGCGGTATGATGTGCGTTGGGATAACGGCCAGGTGGAGGTCACCCACGTGAACTGGGCGGCACCCTGCGACCTCCATGACGTGACTGTGGATGTGAAGGTGGAGGGCAATGTCGTCACGGTCAACGAATGCGGCGATGGCGGCCTTGCAAATTGCATCTGCAAGATTGACAACAGGTGTCATATAATGAACCTGCCCAAAGGCACCTACACTTTTGTGTTCATGCTCTGCGGCTATGAGAAGCACCGCCAACAGTACACGCTGTAGGTGTTTTTTTCAGAAATCTTCATTTATTTTAAAGTCACTTAAATAAAAAAAAGTACTAACAAATATGATACAAATCTCCTTTTTTGAATGAAAATTTGGAGTTGTACTTCAGATTTTGCGATAAAATCTGAAGTAGCAGTTCGGGGGGGTGTGAATTTTATGATTGAAAATTAGAGGTTTATATATTTTGGGGGATGAGAAGGTGTGAATATGATAAAAATGGGTAAAACCACGAATTGGTTTTAATTAAGGCAATAATTATCACCATTTTTCGTCTATTTTTCAACTTGTTCCATACTGTGCTCTTGGTTCTGCTGCAATATTCATGTTATTATTACTTGGGATATATAGTCTATCTGTACTTTCTAAAAAACAGACAAATTCATTTATCGTATATGGAAATATTTTATTTTTACCGTTTGAGTCGAATTCTACAAATCTTATTTGTTTGTAACTATCAGAAAAAATAGTTGGTGCTATAAATACACATTGTGATTCTTGTTTTTTTTGAAAATCTATCAAATGTCGTTCTATTGGCCATATTTCCATCATTGTTTGTTGACGACCCGTCGCCATTGTAACCTCCATCAAAATTCCTTTTTGCTGTTCAATACATTCTATATCACCCTTATTACCACCTGCTGTGGATGTTGGCAAACCTTCATCATCACAACAATAATTGGGTATTACTTTCACGGCTGGTAATTTAGCTTTTATTGCTAAAGCGGTTAGAAATTCCAAACGCGTGGGAGCGGGTAAAAATTTCAAAATTGAATCTCTTGATAATCCTCCTGATGATAAAATCGATAGCTCGATTTTAATTTTATCCCATGTGTATGGTGATTGTGGTTCAAGCCATTTGTTTAGCAGTTGTTCTGCGTCAATTGAAGACACTTGCTTACTTTTAATCTGAATCAGGTCTTTGTCAAGGGTTGCGAGATATTGGAAATAATCAAATTCATTTGTAAAGTGTTTGTAATTGGCATATTGTTTTATAACATAATCAACCTTTTGTGTTTCATTTTTGTTAATGTCAATAAATCTGCCTGCACCACGTAAAGAAATGAGCCCTGTAATCCTCATTTTTCGTATAAATTCATCAGGGTAATCAACCATTATTGATTTGGGGTCAAACTTTTTATATTCTCCGTTCATTATTTCATTGACACATATTTCAATAATCACCTCAGCAGAAGGTTTGTATCCATAATCTTTTCTTAGTTTGACAATCCTTTTGTACAAAGCATTGGCATCGTTATTTTTCCAAAATATTAATAGTGGTAGTTCTGTTCGAGAAATGCCTGCTCCATTTTGCTTTTTATCGGAATTAAGCAAATTTATTGTTTGCAAAAGTAAAATCAATGGGACGTTGTCGTTCAAAACACGAACAAAGGGGTTCTTCCTTTGCGATTTTGCCATTGCTTGTAAAAACACTTGTTGCTCATATTCTGGATGAACTAATTCATATATTATTATATCATCTTTGACATTCACTTCAATAGCTTTTAACAAATGTTCTCCTAATTCTGATATCATTATTGGTTTTGATGGGGTAAAATAAGCAAAACCTAACTCTTTTGTTATATCGTATATTGTAGCAAATCTAGAGGGAAAGCCTTTGGCAAAGCCCGCTTCTTTGTGCTTTTGTGGGTTGTTTTTAATCATATAATCGACCTCGCTATCCGTCAATATATACTCGCTAAAAACACCGTTTGAAGTGGAATCCCACTTGTTTTTTATTGATGTATTTTTTTTCATCGGACGATACAACCCATAACGAATAGTTTCTCCAACAATTTTTGTAGCTAATTCATCATCTAATATCTGTCCTCGAAACTTTTCGAGAATGTATAACATGAACTTCAATCGTTCGGGATTGCGCATTGTTGTTGTAAAAAGTAACGGTTTATAACTTGCTTTTGCCATAATATCAATAATTTGTTACTAAAACTTCTTTGAATGTTTTTTTTGTGTTGTCGTGATAACTTATGTAATTGCTTTTGATTGAGTGTGAATTATATTGTTGCGACCAATCTAAGAACACTTGGTTAACCTTTCCTTTGTAATGTGTGACATTTGATATCGCAAATCTTATACCATTATCATTTAGACGATTAAGAAGATTTAGCAAGCGCATTTCTGTTTCTTCATTCCAATATTTATTGTATTCACTGAATGTAATTAAATAGGGAGGGTCGAGATAAACCAAGTCGTTATGCTCAAGTTCAATTTGGTTTATAAAATCCTCAAAATCACAATTAAACCATTGCGGTCTTTTAATCATTGACAACTTGAAATAATCATTTAATGCTTTGATTGTGTTTTGATTCAAATCAACATTTCCAACAGGCAAATTAAAATCTCCAGACTTGTTAAATCGAATCATCCGATTAAAACCATATATCAAAAGCATATAAAGGACAAAGGGTCTTCTATCTCGTGACTGGTTATAATCTGAACGCATTTTTTCGTACCCAACTTTGTTGAAACGGGCATAGTAAGTTTTTACAAATTCTCGTTTAAGTTCTTCTGGCACAACATCTTCTTTGTAAGAACATGAGAGGCCATAGCGTTCAACAACCTCATCAACTCTATTATAAAAAACATTTGGGTTCTCAGCAGAATTACAAAGCATTTGATGTATGGCAATGATATTTGAATCTATATCATTAAGCAAAAACTCTCCTGCTTCAACATTCATAAATACCGATCCACCTCCAACAAACGGTTCAACAAAACGATTAATCTCGTTTGGAAAATAGCGTTTTATCTCGCTTATTATCTTATATTTGTCGCCAACATAGAACAATGGCGAACGTACAACATTATTCTTCATTGACATGAGTTAAAAAAAGTAGTTCTTTATGGTTTTCAAAGTTGGTTTTCCCTGCATTAAAATACTGATGAGAATGCTCATAAATGGTTGTAAGACCTCGTTTTGATAAAATTTCATTGATTTCTTCTAGTGTTATTTTATTTCTTGAAGAACTGCTTTTCGATTTATAAGTGTTATTATAGGAAACTGCTATAAATCTAGTGTTTAAATGCATTATTAGATCTTCAAACGCCTTTACTGCCCTTGACGAACAATAATCACTCATATTTTCTTCAGCTGGTTTCATTGCAGTTCCAGTGAGCTCTGGTTTATCCCATTTTACCAAATTTTCATACAAGTGATAAAATCGGCTATATTGTCGAGAATTATATGGTGGGTCTATATAAAAAATATCTGCAGCTATTTTTTTGACTAATTGGTTTGAATCCTCTCTATATATATCAACATTATTGCATGATTTATAGTCAATTAGATTTAAAAATAATGTTTTAGGGGTAATTTCTTTCTTAATATATGCTTCGTAATGACCTAATGTATTCGCAATTTTATCAATGCTATAAATCAAAGAGGCTATTAATACACAGAATTCTTTTTCAGTGAACGAATCTTTGCTATCCTCAATAGTATCCCTAACATAACCAATCTTTTTCGCCGTATTGTTATCAAAGAATTTTCCACCATAATTTATCGAAAAATAATTTTCATCCAATTTTTGAGGGTCTAATTGATTGATAGAATCTATAAACAAACATAATTTTTTGTCATCTACTTCACCTTGACCATAAAATGCTTTGTAAATTAAATTATTAGAAAATAAAAAATCATTAAGTATGACTCTTTCATATTTTTGAATAGCTAAATCTGATAACACTGCTGTCCCAGCAAATATGTCACAAAAACTATGAACATTAACCGTTTCTGCATCTATAATTTGCATAATCCAGTCGGATAATTTAGCTTTACAGCCAATATATCTTCTTTTACCGATGGTGAATCTATTCGAATAATCCATCTATGCGTTTACGTTTTTCAGCGTCAGCACTTACCGATAATGCAGGTACTCACACAAATACCTCGGGGCAGACATAAAGAAAGCGTGAACTTCCCTTATAAGCTCCGAGGTATCTGGCAAGACCCACAAATCCAATAAGTTCCGTCCACGCAAGCGCGGACGTTCGCTGAACTTATTCTATGGATTTGTTGCTCTTCTAACTGCCAGATTTTCGGAGCATCTCGAATAACTGCAAACGCTATGGTTTATAATATGTTATGTTTTACTTTTCTTTCTGTTTTTTTGTTGGTATTAAATTGGTTTATGTTTTGCAAATATACGCAAAATTTTTGGATTGTCGAACAATACTACAAAAAAACATTCTTCTCTTCACCTTTCACTTTTCACTATTAACTAAAAATTCGTACCTTTGCACTCTAATTTATTCAGTGATGGAAGTACATTATACTAACGGAAACAACAATCAATCAGGCAACTACGGCTGTCTGGCGCAGACCATAATCATGACGCTTTCGCTGATGGTGGTGGGACTTCTGCTGCCGGGAGTGCACATCACCAGCGTGTTCACCGCCATTATTGCGGCACTGGTCATCGCGCTGCTCAACAATTTCCTGCGTCCCATACTGCTGGTGCTTTCGATACCTTTCACCATTGTAACAATGGGACTATTTATTTTTGTCGTCAATGCGGTGATAATATGGCTTGCGTCGAAACTGGTTACAAATTTCGTGATAGACTCCTTTGGCACGGCACTGCTGGCGGCACTTATCATCACAGCCATCAACTACCTGCTCGAGCTTCCCAACCGTCTGCGCGAACGACACGATTACAACGAGCACAACAACAACCACAACGACGACGGTTTTGCCGAATACGAAGACGTTACCGACCAAGCTGAATACGAGGATGTTACTGATGAATATGAAGAAAGGTAGTCAGAGGTCAGTTGTCAGGGGTCAGTGGAAATTAGTTAATTATTAATAGTTTATAGTTATTTCGAACTATCGCCGTAGGCAAAACAATTTACAAGATTCAAAGATTTTGCTTGTCGAAGACAAGCAGGAAAATAAAAAAATCAATAAGATCTCGCGAGCCGAAGGCGAGCAGGAGAACAAAGAAAAATAAAAAAACAGATTTATAACACAAAAGATATGAAAGTTTTCAATACTGTAAAAGAGCTCCGCGACGAGCTTGAGCCGCTGCGCCAAGCGGGCAAAATCATCGGACTTGTCCCAACCATGGGTGCACTGCACGAAGGTCATCTGTCGCTAGTGCGTCGCGCCAAGCAGGAGTGCGACATTGTGGTGGTGAGCGATTTTGTAAACCCCATACAGTTCAACAACCAGCACGACCTCGAGACCTACCCCCGCACCCTCGACGAGGATGTGGCCAAACTGCAGAGCGTTGATTGCGACTATGTCCTCGCGCCCAGCGTGGAGGAGATGTACCCCACCCCCGTTACCGACAAATACAGTTTCGGCATAATCGAAGAGGTGATGGAAGGTCCGCGCCGTCCGGGACATTTCTCTGGTGTGGCAGTGGTGGTGCGCCGTCTGTTCGACATTGTGGAGCCCCGAAAAGCCTATTTCGGCGAGAAGGACTTCCAGCAGATTGCCATCATCAAAAACCTTGTGAAGCAGATAAACTACGACATCGAGATAGTGCCCTGTCTCATAGTACGTGCCGATGACGGTCTGGCACTGAGCTCGCGCAACAAACGTCTGTCGCCCGAAAACCGAGCCAAAGCCCCGAAAATCCACGCCACCCTCAGCGAAGCCACACAAAAAGCTGAAACCATGAGCGTTGCGGAGGTAAAACAATGGGTTATGGACGTCTTCACCGAGGACCCCGCCTTCGATCCCGAATATTTCGAGATTGTGGAGGACGTAACCCTGCAACCCATTGCCGACTGGAACGACGCCGAAGGCATTGTGGGATGCATCGCTGTTTGGATGGACGATGTGCGACTGATAGACATTATCCGTTTCAAATAAGGCAAACAGCTTATAATCAACTAATAACGGTATAGTTATGAGTTATCAACTTTGACAGCTCATAACTATACTTTTTTTTGCAAAAAAGAGGCAAAAAAATATCGTAATTTTACATTGCGTTTTTGTATCGTATTGCTATTCGTAATACATTATTAATCATTTGTTTACACAATTTTAGGCACAAAAAAGGAGTTTTAGAATGGATTATCTGAACATCAACAGACAGCTATTGGAACAACTGGCCGAAATCACAGCCAGCATGGAACGCATCACCAAAGGCGAATCGGCTCACCCGTTGGACAAAGACCTACTGCTCAACCAGATACGCGATTTGTATAGCACTGCTCTGAAAATCGGCAACGTAGTCGAAGAGAAAAAAGTTGCGGAACCTGCGCCAGTGGTAGAACAAGATGAGCCTCATACACTTACACCCGAAGAGCTCCAAGTTTTGAACAAAGCCAAGGAAGGCGTCGAAAAACAGGAGGCTGAAAAAGAAACGGATAGCGAAAATATTGACTATGAGTCGTATATGGATGTCCATGAGCCTTTCGACGAACCCGAGCCGGAACCCGTTCCCGAACCAGAGCCTGAACTGCCTGTGAACGAAGAACTGGTAACAACTCCCGAGCCGGAAATGAAAGACGAAGCCAAGCTGTACGGTCCTCCGCCACAAGACTTTAAAGAACTCCAACCTCAAGACAGCTTCGAAGAAGAGACTCCCGTACCGGAACCCGCTGCAGAGTTGGAAAATACGGGTGAAACCGAGCTGTACGGCCCCCTGCCAGAGGAATTTAAGGAAATCGAACCTCAAGACAGAGACGAAGAAGAAACTCCCGAACCGGAGCCAGAGCCTGTTGCCCAAAAAGAGGAAAACAGTCAGAACATCACCGAAATAGTGATGAACCGAAAATCGGCAATAGAAAACATTGTATCCCAACAACATAACATAACGGCGGCACGTGAAGCCACTCCCCAACCACAACCCAAAACTCCCGTCAACGACAATCAGCAATCTAACGAGGAACAGCCCCAGCTCTCGCTGCTCGACTACCTCAGCTCGGGCGTTAGCCGCGTGGTGGAGACGGTTACTCCCCAACCTCAGAAACCCGAACCCGTAATCCACACCGACACACTTAACACTCCCGCCCCTGCTCCTACCCCTGCTCCAGAGACCGCTCCCGCTCCTGTAGTGCCTCAACAGACTCCTGTCGCTCCCGCCGCACCGAAATTCACCGACTTGCGCTCGCTTATCGGCATCAACGACAAGTTTACCTTTATCAACGACCTGTTTGAGAAGGACATGCGCAACTACAACGAGTTTATCAACGCCCTGAACAAAATCGAGGACTTGGGCGAGGCGCAGAGCTTTGTGCAGCAGAACGCCACCATCCACAACTGGGACAAGGAGTCGATGGCCGTGCAGCTGTTTATGTCGGTTTACAAACGTCGCTATTCCGCACCCTTAATACTTGCGTGATATGGAAGAAAACCGTAAAGTCATCATTTTCTCGGCCCCGTCGGGGAGCGGCAAAAGCACCATCATCGGACACCTGCTGAAACGTGTGCCGGGACTGGAGTTCTCCATTTCGGCCACTAGCCGCAAGCCGCGCCAAGGCGAGCAGGACGGGAAAGACTACTATTTCCTTACCGAAGAGGATTTCAAACAACGTGTTTCCGAAGACAAGTTCGTGGAATGGGTGGAGGTTTACCAAGGCACCTGCTACGGTACACTGAAATCGGAGATAGAACGTATCTGGGACAAAGGCAACACCGTTATCTTCGACGTTGACGTGCTTGGCGGCGTAAGCCTGAAAAAGATTTTCGGCGAAAAAGCCCTCTCCATCTTCATACAGCCCCCTTCGATAGAGGTGTTGGAACAGCGTCTGCGCAACCGCGGCACCGAGACCGAGGAGAGCCTGCGTAAACGTATCGAACGGGCCGAGATGGAGCTGCAGTACAGCAACCAGCTCGACGTGGTGGTGGTGAACGACAACCTCGACACCGCCATCAATGAAACAGAAACCATTGTAAACAACTTTTTGAACGGGAAATGAGCAACCTCTTACTATTTTTCAAAAAATACAGCTACGTTATCCTGTTTCTAGTGTTGGAAACAATAGCCATACTGCTTATCGTGCAGAACAGCTATTACCAAAGCTCGAAAGTGATTTCGTGGTGCAACTCCATAGCAGGAGGCTGCTACAAACAAGTGGCGTCGGTGTCGAGCTATTTCAAGCTGGCCGAGACCAACCGTCAGCTGGTGGAGGAGAACGCCCGTCTGCGCGAACAGCTCGCCAGCTCGTACACCCACTACAACAAAAAGGAATTTACCGTCGACGACACCGTTTACAAACGTCAGTACAGCTACATCGAGGCGCAGATTATCAAAAACTCGTACAACAAACGGGGCAACTACATAATGATAAACAAAGGCACGGCACAGGGCGTTAGGAACGACATGGCTGTGATGTCGCCGCAAGGCATCGTGGGCATTGTGGTTAACACCACCCGCAATTTCGCCACCATTATGTCGGTGCTGCACCCCGAAAGCAACAACAGCGTGAAGATAAAACGTACCGGAATTTCGGGCTCCCTTGTGTGGGACGGCAAAGACTTCCGCTACGGCACACTTCTCGACATACCTACAACGCACAAGCTCTACAAAAACGACACCATCATCACCAGCGGATACTCGCAGGAGTTCCCCGAAGGCATAGTGGTGGGATACGTAGAGAGCGCCCATCAGAACTCCGGCGACGGTTTCTACACCGTGAAAATACGCCTTGCCACCGACTTCAACAAAATCGACTACGTGTACGTTATAAACAACAGTTTCTACCAAGAACAGCAGCTTTTAAACAAAAAAATCGCCGAATACGATGAACAGCAAACTGATAATCAATAATATACTACGATTCATACTACTCATTGCCTTTCAGGTTCTGATACTGAACAATGTGTACCTCGGTGTGGACGTCCAGCCGGTTGTGTACCTTCTTTTTATTCTTATGCTGCCCACCTATTGCGACAAGCTACTGCTGTTGTTCCTTGCTTTTTTGTCGGGACTATGCGTGGACATTTTCTCCAACACACTCGGTTTCCACACCTTTGCGGCAACGCTGATAGGATTTCTGCGCATCACTTTCGCCAACCGTATGATAACCCAGAACGACAAAGAGGTGGAAACACCGTCGATACGCTCTGTGGGAATAAAGCAGTTCTCCTTCTACACTCTGATACTCACCGCGATATACTGCTTTGTATATCTCATGCTCGAAGCTTTCGATTTCGGGGAGATATTCTCGGTGCTGTTCCTCACCATCATCAACACCGCCATAACCTACGTGCTGATACTGATTCTGCAGTACCTTTTCATAAGGAAAAAAGAAATGTAGCTTTTTGTGAAGACGTTAAGGCGTGAAGATGTGAAGATGTTTAGTTGTTGAATTGTTTAGTTGTTTAACTGAATACTGACAACTAATTAATTTACAAACGGATTTGTTCAAGTCTGACGACTTTCACAGCGTAAGCCACGTTAGTGGCGAACAAATCAGTGTGTTTAACTCAAAACAGCAATCTACAAACAAAACAATTGTTAATTGTTCATTGTTCATTGTCAATTGTATTCAACTGCAAACTCAAAACTACAAACTGCAAACAAACAACTACTCCTCCTCAATCCTTTTCAGGTGGCAGACCATCAGGTTGCCTTCTTCGTCGCGGAGGTGCATTCCGTTGCCTTCGCAGTAACGGAACATCTTGCAGTCGGCGCACTGGTCTTTTTTCATCCAGCTGCGGTCGCGGTAGGGCTGGAAACGGTTTTGCCACACGTCCCAGAAATTGTCCTTGTAGATATTGCCCTGATAGTATTTGCCGCGTATGCTGGTGCAGGCCGAAATGCTGCCGTCTATCAGCACCGAAGCCACCGTTACTCCGGCGTGGCACTGGTAAACGTAGTCGCGCACCTGACCTTCGTATTTGCCCAGAAATCCCTCGCAGCCGTACGAGGCGTGTATGCGTCCCTCCTGCCGTGTGCGTTTGATAAACTCCATCAGCTGGCGGAAATCGCTGTTGGAAATCTGCAATTCGGGCACCTGCTTGGCACGTCCCATCGGCGTGATGGTGAACAGTCGCCAGTCTTTGACGCCGAGCGAGATAAGGTATTCCTTGAACTCCTCCAAGCGAGCGAAGTTCTTCTGGTTAACGCAGGTAATCACGTCCCATCGTATGTCCCTGGTGCGGGCTATCATACGTATGGCGTCGCTGGCGCGCTGGAAGCTGTTTTCGTGTCCTCGCATCCAGTTGTGGGCATCCTCGAAACCGTCGAGACTTATCGAGATAGAGCGCAGTCCGGCGTTGAGCAGCTTGACGAAACGCTCTGGGGTGAGGGCAAGTCCGTTGCTCACCATACCCCACGGGAACTCGCGTTTGTAGAACTCGCGTCCGCACTGCTCCAAGTCGTCGCGCATAAGGGGTTCGCCGCCCGAAACGATTATCATCATTTTGTGATGGTCCACCTCGGGGGGCAGACTGTCGAGGACTTTCAGGAAATCCTCCAACGGCATGTCGGGGGTCTGCTCCTCGGTTTTGCAGTCGCTGCCGCAGTGCTGGCAACGCAGGTTACAACGCAGAGTGGACTCCCAAAAGAGCTGGTGCAGCGGGTGCAGCTGTATGTTGTTGTGGTGCATACGCCGCACTGTTTCAAGTATGAGACGTCGTTTCAGATTCATGTCGCGACAGGATGGTTATTTTTTTTCTTCAATTACTTGGAATTCGGTGGGTTGCACACCATAAAGGGGCTTAACACGATTTCGTTCGTCGTCGATAATTCTCGGATTGGGACGGCGTTTGTTTTTCGTGGTATCCTGCGGATTCTGGTCGTCGTATCTCACTGGCGGCGGGCCGTAGAGCAGCGGGGGAGGATTGTCTCTTTCGGCTTTTTGTATTGGCCCGTCGGATTGTTCTATGGGGTCGGAGACCACTTTCTTACTGCATCCCATCATGGTGAGCAGTCCGGCCAACGCCACATTGGATAATATAAGGAAACGTCTTTTCATTGTTATTATGTTATTCGGTTTTTTCTTTCAGGGTTTTATTCGCTCTTCCATAGCCATCACCATATCCGTAATCTTCTATCTGAACGTCGGTGCTGTCGTTTTGGTAACTGCCGTTGGCGGGACCGTCGGTGTCGTTGAAATAGATCCGCACTTGAGAGCCCGGGTTTTCATGGCTTTTCAGATAAAAATATCCTTGTCCATATGTGTATGAAGTGTCCTTTTCGGGCCAAACAACCTGTATGTTGTTTATTGGTTCGCCGTTTTCGTTAGTCACATTTCCATTGATGACAAAACCATTAGGAGGACAGCCGTATGCTCCACTGCCAAACTCCCCATTAGGCACACCATATAGAGTCTCTTCGTCTCCACTACAACCCGCTATGCCGAACAATGCGAGGATTGCAGCAAGCAGGGCATTGGATGATTTCAATATTATTTTTTTCATGACAATCTGGTTTTATTCGGTTTTTGCCTTGAGGGTTTTGTAAGCAGATCCATAGCCCGTGCCATCTCCAAAATCCTCCATCTGCACGTCGGCGCTGTCGTTTTGGTAACTGCCGTTGGCGGGGCCGTCGGTGTCGTTGAAATAGAGCCGCACTTGAGCACCCGGGTTGTCATCGCTAATCAACGAAAAATTGCCATTCGCATTTGTGTATGAAGTGTCTTTTTCGGGCCAAACGACCTGTATGTTGTTTATCGCATCTCCGTTTTCGTTGGTCACTTGACCATTTATGACAAAACCTGCAGGACGACAACCATATTCTGCCTGGAAATCGCTTGGGAGAGGTGCGTACAAATCATCTTCCTGGCAGCTATTTATCCCGAACAATGCTAGGATTGCGGCGAAAAAGATGTTGGAGATTTTCAGTAATCGGTTTTTCATGACAATTTGGTTTTATTCGGTTTTTGCCCTGAGGGTTTTGTTTACGGTGCCGCGACCTATTCCTGCATTCCACGAGCCATCGCCACCGGTGTAGGTTATTTGCACTTCGGCGGTGTCGTCTTGATAACTGCCGTTGGTATTTTCGTCGGTATCGTTGAATTGCAACGTTACGGTCCGAACGGGGAAATCGTCTTCCCTGCGCAACACAAAACTGCCGTCGGCGGCTGTGTAGGTGGTATCCCAATCCATCACCACCTGTATGTTTTCTATCGGATTTTGTGCCTCGTTCTGCACCGTGCCGGTAATTTCGATGTATTCTGCGGTTGGTGTACCGTAAGCACAAGGCAAATCTGGTATTTCATTACCGTCATCGCAACTTGCTGCTACGCCGAACAATGCGAGGATTGGGGCGAGTAGGGCGTTGGCTTTTTTCAGTATTCGCTTTTTCATAAGGCTTTGGTTTTTATACAACAAAGATAGGAATCCGCTGTGGGTTTCCTATCTTTGATATGTTGCTATGGTTTTTAGTTCAGATTCACGTTCTCCAGTTCGCGCTTGATGTAATCGTTGGCGCTTTCCTTGCTCTGGAGCTCCTGTTTCAGTATTTTTTCTGCTATCTCGATGGAGAGAGTGGCAATCTGGTTTTTGAGGTCGTGGATGGCCTGCAGTTTTTCGTAGTTGATGTTTTCGCGGGCGGCTTCCACAATGCGGTCGGCCTCGGCTGTGGCTTTGGTGCGGGCGTCTTCGATTATCTGCTCGCTGGTCAGACGGGCGTTGCGCAGCATCTCGTCGCGTTCGTGTTTGGCTTCGATAAGCAGCTCCTCGTTGTGGGCCTGCAGGTGTTTCATCTCCTCGCGAGCCTTGTCGGCGGCGGTGAGGGCGTCGTTGATGGCCACTTCGCGGTCTTTCAGCGATTTAAGAATGATAGGCCAGCCGAATTTTGCCAAAATCAGAACAAGTATGGCAAAAGTGATTGTCATCCAAACGATTGTACCCAATCCCGGAGTAATCAACGAACTTGAAAGCAATGGAATGTTCATTTCGAATATATCTTTTTTGTTTGTTTACTAAACTTTGTAACTTTTTGAAATTCAAAATTTTCAGGGACTGGCACCAATCGTGGCAATCCCTGAAAATAGTTTTTCGCGTTGCTATTAGCCGATAACGAGCAGCAAGCAAACCACGATGGCGAAGAAGGCAACACCTTCTACAAGAGCGGCGGCGATAATCATGTTGGAACGGATGTCGCCTGTTGCTTCGGGCTGGCGTGCAATGGCTTCCATTGCGCTTTTACCGATGTTTCCGATACCGAGACCGGCACCGATTGTTGCAAATCCTGCTCCGAGAGCTGCTCCCATTTGGGCAATACCTTCGGCCAATAATACCAATAATGCTGTCATAACTTTAAATTTTAAAAATTTATACTATGTTTTATCAGTTTTTCGAGTTTTAGAAACGCAAATATACTGATTTTTCAACAATTTTCGGCACTTTTTGCGATATTTTTTTTGGCACAACGTCTATCCTTTTGAAAACAAATGTTTTACAACCGACAATTATTTGTCAAAAATCCGACTTTGAAGTTACAAACATCGGAAGCGAGAAAAGTTTTTCGACAAATTTGTGCTTTTTTGACAAAAGAAATGTAACTTTGCACAACGAAAAAACACACGAAAATGCACCTTTTTTACATCAGCAACCTTGAAAGCGACTTGGTGGAACTGCCCAAAGAGGAGGCCCAGCACTGCACCCGTGTTCTGCGTCTGCAGGCGGGCGACGAGATAGGCCTTACCGACGGCCTCGGCCAGATGTGCCGCGCCGAGATAGTGAGCGCCGACGGCAAGTCGTGTCTTGTGCGTATCGTCGAACGGCAACACGAATACCAAAAACGCAACTACCGCCTGCACGTGGCCGTGGCACCTACCAAGAACACTGCCCGTATGGAGTGGTTTTTGGAAAAAGCCGTGGAGATTGGCATCGACGAGCTTACGCCGATAATCTGCCAGCACTCCGAACGCAGTTTTATCAAAACCGACCGACTGGAGAAAATCGCTGTGTCGGCCATGAAACAGTCGCTAAAAGCCTATAAACCTGTGATTAACGAACCTACGAAACTATCCGACTTCCTGAAACTTCCGGCGGAAGGACAGAAATTCATAGCCCACTGCGATGGCGACGAGCGCACGTCACTGAAAGAGGCCTGCAAAGCAGGAACTTCGGTAACAATACTCATCGGTCCCGAAGGGGATTTCTCCAAAGCGGAGATTGAGGCGGCTTTTGCGGCGGGATACAAAGCTATAACTCTTGGAACGAGCAGGTTACGCACCGAGACGGCGGCCTTGGCCTCCTGCTTTTTTATCAATTTTATAAACGAGTAACGATATGGAAGCGATGATACTGGCGGCAGGACTGGGCACACGTCTGCGGCCGCTTACCAACGACAGGCCGAAAGCCTTGGTTGAGGTGAACGGCACCACACTTCTGGAATACAACCTGAGACGACTTATCGGCTTTGGTTTCAACAAAATAGTGATAAATATCCACCACTTTCCCGACATGGTAAAAGACTTTGTGCGGCAACGCAATTTCGAGGCTGAGATACTGTTTTCCGACGAGCGTGAGCAGCTGATGGACACAGGCGGAGCCTTGAAAAAAGCCGCACCGCTGTTTTCGGGCAAGGAGCCGGTGCTTATCCACAATGTTGATATACTCTCCACCCTCGACCTCGGTGAAATCTATCGTAAACATCTTGGAAACAAGGCGTTGGCTACACTTCTGGTGAGCAAACGCGACACCTCGCGACAACTGCTGTTCGACAAAAAGCAACAGCTGGTAGGCTGGCAGAACAGCTCCAACAACGAAACACTGTGGAGCGACAAACCGGTGGAAACATTTGATTCCATGGCTTTTAGCGGAATACACATAGTCAATCCCGAGCTGTTCGGCATGCTGCCGCCGGTGGCCCCCTACCCTGTCATCCCCGAATATCTGAAGTTGGCCAAGCATCACAAAATTCTTGCTTTCAGCCATTTGGCGGAACAGTGGATAGACGTGGGCAAGCCAGAAACTCTGAAACTTGCCAAAAAATTTAAGATTTAACCTAACCCTACAGATTGTATGAAAGCTTTTCTGGAACTCATAGCCGAAAAAATACTGCAAAATCCTTGTTATCAGACGGATAAAAGCATTATTGTGTTCCCCAACCGACGTGCGGGACTGTTTTTGAACAAGTTTCTGAAAAAAAGCGGAAAGACCTTTTTTATGCCCAAGATACTGGGTATGAACAATTTTGTTGAACAGACCAGCGGCATGACGATTATAAAAAATGAGTTCCTGCTGTTCGAGCTGTTCCGCATCCATAAAGAGTTGAGCCTTAAGAATAACAACGACAAATACCAGACTTTCGAGGAGTTCATCCCTTTTGCCGACACCATTTTGAAGGACTTTTCGGACATCGACCTGCATCTGGTTGACGCAAAGCAGTTGTTTACAAATATTTACAACGAAAAAGAGTTGCTCGAGTGGGACATCTCCAACCCCGATCATCTCTCGGAGTTCCAACGGAAATACCTCGCTTTCTACGAGTCGCTGTACGACTACTACAGCCGTCTGCAGGAGGTGCTGAAAAGGGAGAACAAGGCCTACAGCGCGATGATCTACCGCAAGGTGGCGGAAAACATCAACGAGTACGCCGACAAGCTGCAATGGGAGAAGGTGATGTTTGTGGGTTTCCACGAAATTTCGCAATGCGAGAAAACTATCTTCAAAACACTGATGGACAGAGGAATAGCGGAATTTGTGGCGGACATCGACGCGTATTACCTCGACAAAGACATGGAGGCCGGAAGGCTGCTGCACAGCAACTCAGACCTTTGGAAAACAGAGGATTACGAACCGGAAAAGCATTTCAACCAAGGAGAACGGCAGTTCACCATCACCAGTTGTCCAGAAAAGACGCTGCAATGCGAATACGTGGGCAATATCGTTAAGCAAACGCTTGACAACAAGCACGAAATAGAAGACACCGTGATAGTGCTTGCCGACGAAAACCAGCTGGTTCCAGTGCTTAACTCCCTGCCGAAAGAGATTCAGAAGGCCAACGTAACTATGGGATTCCCATATACTTACACCCTTACCCACAACCTGCTGACGAGTTTCTTGGACGTTTACGACAATTTCAGCAACGGCAAACACTACGTAAAACCGGTGATACAGTTTCTGTCGCACTATCTGATAGAAAAAACTCTTGGTATCAACAACTTACAATCGAAACTGACCAAAAAATTTGTCAAGGACAGCAAATTCTACATCAGCGGTGAAGAGCTTCTGACTATAGTGCCAGAGCTGGAAAAGAGCGGGCTCGACTTCCTTTTCGCCAAGCCGGAATACCAGACCGGCGACTTAATAGAGATGTTTAAACGTCTGGCCAAGAAGGTGAAGGGCAACTGCAACGACCTCCGTGAACAGATAGCTCTACAGTCGGCGTACGAGATTTTCGAGCATTTCACCGAACTGCAGGAGAAATACGACTTTGTGGACAAAATAAGCACCCTGCGGAAGATCTATCAGCGCATAGCCGTGTGCATCACCTTGTCGTTCAAAGGCGAACCCCTTGAAGGACTGCAGATTATGGGATTGCAGGAGACCAAGAACGTCGATTTCAAGAACCTAATCATTGTGTCGTGCAACGAAGGGATAATACCCAAGGGCGCCTCGCACAACTCACTGATTCCATATAACTTGCGCAAGGGTTTCGGCATGTTCACCTACCAGGACCGCGACGCTGCCGAGGCATACAACTTCTACCGCCTGCTGCAACGTGCCGAAAACGTGCATTTTATCTACCAAACCGACACCGACGGCGGCAACAAAGGCGAGGCAAGCCGCTACCTCGTACAGATAGAGAAAGAGCTGGTGAAACAATTCCCCAACATACATCTCTCGAAACAGACGTTGGTTACAACCCAAACCACTGATTCCAAAGAACTTGTGCTTTCAAAACCCAAGACCGGGGCGGTGATAGAAAAGCTGAAAGCCAACGCCAAAGAAGGCCGCGGTTTCTCCCCCTCGGCGATGAACACCTACCGCAATTGCCCGCTGAGCTACTACTATAAGTATGTGCTCGACATCAAAGATCCCGACAGTCTGGAGGAAGACATCGAAATACCGGAATTGGGCAGCATTATCCACAAGATTCTGGAAAACATGTTCATACCTTTTGTGGGGAAACAGGTGGAGGCCGACAAACTCCCCGAAGGTGCTGAACTTGAGCAGATTATCGATGACTATTTCAAAGAAAACGTGTTCAAGGACCAGCGCACCAACACCGGCGAGAACTATTTTATGCTGCAAGTGGCTAAGGAACAGATAAAAAGGTTTGTGAAAAACCAGAAAGAGGAGCTGAAAAACCACGAATACACCATTATAGGACTTGAGAGGGAATTGTTTGGCAAAATACAGATAAACAATGATTTACAAGTCCAAATCCACGGCTTCGCCGACCGTATTGAGACCATCGACGGTATCACCCGCATAGGCGACTACAAAACGGGAAAGGTGGAGCCAAAGGACCTCAAAGGCGGCAAAGAGTTTTTCGAGGACAAAGAATTCACCAACGAAAACATGTCCGACAAACTGCTTCAGGTGATGTATTACGCGCTGGTTTTCAGCAAAGAGAATGCGGATTGCAAGGAGTTCAAAGCCTGCATCTACTCCCTCAAATACTTCAACCAGTTCGACGTGGAGGTGAGCATTATGGACAGCCCCATCATCACCAAAAAGCATCTTGACACTTTCGAAGAATACGTAAAACTCTTGGTATCAGAGATTTTCAACACAGAAATAAACTTTGAACAGAACCTTGAAGGCTGCGACTACTGCTCCTTCAACTCCATCTGCAACCGACAGGGCCGCGCCTACTGACATTCGGGCAACTCTGAACATTGTTTTGTTGAGAAAAGTGGCACAAAAAACGCCCAAAGACAAATAAAAAAAGTATTTTTGCAAAGTGAACAAGCTTCTATTGTTGATATAACAAACTGATTTATAAAACAATGGCTAATAACAAACTAAAAAAACTCCTGAGCGACACCGCCATTTACGGCCTGAGCAGCATCATAGGCCGTTTTCTGAACTACCTGCTGGTGCCGCTCTACACCTACAAAATCGCCGCAGAGAGCGGTGGTTACGGCATTGTTACCAACCTCTACGCCTACACCGGACTGCTGCTCGCCCTGCTCACCTTCGGCATGGAGACCACCTTTTTCCGTTTCTCGAACAAAGAGAACTCCAACCCCGACAAAACCCTCTCCACCTCGCTGATAGCCGTGGGAAGCGTGGCACTGTTCTTTGTGCTGATGGTTACCATCTTCCTCGGCCCGATAAACAACGCCCTCGGTTATACAAGCCATCCCGAATACGTCGAAATAATGGCAATAATCGTCTCCCTCGACGCTTTTCAGGCGATACTGTTCTCGCGACTCAGGTACGAAAACCGTCCGATTAAATTTGCCGCCCTCAAACTGCTGTTCATCGGTTTGAACATCGGCATGAACCTGTTCATTTTCCTCGTGGCACCCAACATCTACCAGCAGTATCCCACGCTGATGGGTTGGTACAATCCTGATTATCAGGTGGGTTACATCTTTGTGGTGAACCTTATCTGCACCTCGCTGGTAACTTTCGGTTTCATCCCCGAACTGCGGCACCTGCGCAACGGTCTTGACAAAGAGCTTCTGAAAAAGATGCTGAAGTACACGTGGCCGCTGCTGCTGCTGAGCCTTGCGGGAATCCTCAACCAAGTGGCCGACAAAATCTGCTACCGCTTTATAGTGCCCGGCACCGAAGGCGAGGTACAGCTCGGCATCTACGGCGCCTGCGTCAAAATTGCCATGATAATGGCCCTGATAACACAGGCTTTCCGCTACGCCTACGAGCCTTTCGTTTTCGGCAACGACAGGGACAAGAAAAGCAAAGAGACACAGGCCCTGGTGATGAAACTCTTCGTGATAGTGACGATGATGGCCTTTATGGCAGTGATGATGTACATGGATATTTTCAAACATTTCATCAGCCCGAGCTACTGGGAAGGACTGAAAGTGATACCGATAGTGATGATGGCGGAGGTGTTTATGGGCGTGTATTTCAACCTGTCGTTCTGGTACAAACTCACCGACCAGACCCTGTGGGGAGCCATCTTCTCCGGCATCGGATGCGCGGTGCTGCTGGCGATAAACCTCATCTTTGTGCCGCAGTTCGGATATATGGCCTGCGCCTGGGGCGGATTTGCCGGATATGGCATCTGCATGGTGCTCTCCTATCTGGTGGGACAGCGTAAGGCACCCATCCCCTACGAAGTGGGCAAGATACTGTTCTATATGACTTTCGCCGTGGCTCTGTACCTGCTCAGCAAGATCTACCAGCCCGCCGGCATGGCGGCACGACTGGCCTACAACACAATCTATCTGGTTGTGTTTGTGGTAGTTGCCTACGTTTTGGATATCAAAAAAGTAATAAATATATCTAACATTTTAAAACACAAAAAATTATGAGCGCAAAAAGTTTTGTTCAAGAATTCAAGGAATTTGCCCTTAAAGGCAATGTAGTTGACATGGCTGTCGGTGTTATCATCGGCGGTGCTTTCGGAAAAATCGTCACCTCGTTGGTAAACGACATTATCATGCCGCTGGTTGGCTCGTTGATTGGCAACGTGGATTTCACAACCCTCTCGGCCACACTGCGCGAGCCCGTTTTGGGAGCCGACGGCGAAGTGGTGAAAGAAGCTGTTACGCTGAACTATGGTAACTTTATCCAAACAACGGTGGATTTCCTTATCATTGCTCTGTGTATCTTCCTTGTTATCAAGCTGATGATGAAAGCCTCATCGATGGCCAAGAAACAGAAAGAGGAAGAGGAAGCCGCAGCTCCCGCTCCCGAACCCACAGCCGAGGAGAAACTGCTTACCGAAATCCGCGACCTGCTGAAAGAGCAGAAATAATTTTTGGAACATCTAAAGACACGAAAACAGTTTTGTATAAAAGGCATACCGATGGTCTGCCTTTTGTTGTGTAAGAGTCATAGAATGAAATTGTTGGCGCTCGATAAAAGATAGACGAATAATAAAAATCTTCTTTTCTCTTTGTATTTCTTTTTTCTCTTGAAAGAAAAAAGAAAGAAAAAAGTTCAAGAACATTTAATCCCTATCCTGCGCACATTTGCCCACGCTTCCCGGGTAAATGTTCGGCACACCGCGCACTCGATTTTCTGCGAAAATCGTTAGGGTTAGAAAAACCGAATCTAATCCCAAGTGCGGCAGCCCTGAGGCATTGATATGAAGAAACATTCAGTGAATGTTTCTATAGCAAAGCGGAGAAAACCAAATTTTCCGCCCTTCGGGCTATCGGAAATTCCAGTGTGGCTGTTTTTATCTCTGGCCCCAACAATTGTGTAAAATTCATGGTATAAGGTATTTATGCCTTCACGGTATTCTGTCGGTGTTGTCGCGGCGGCAATAGATCAACACTATGGGGATGGCGAAAAACGAGGGGACGATAACGGCGGAGATGGCCGTCCACAGCCAGAACGAATGTCCGCGGCTATGGGCCAAGTGTCCGCAAATCAGGGCTATTGCCAGCTGCACGGCTATCACAGCCGCCAAAATGATAATGTCTTCCATGTTCGTTTTATTGTAGTATGTTATAAATTGGTCGTTCTTCGGTTGGTTTGCTATCTATATATTGCACGAACGCCTATAGTTCGTTGTTTTTGCCATAATCTGCAGTGTCCTCGGCGGCCAGTGGCATTGCGTCGGGAGTGTCGGGGGCGTAGGCGCGCACCTTACGGCTGTGGATGTCGAGGAAACACTGGTTGAGCCGCAGCTCCACCGCACGCATGGTCTGCTCGATACGCGAGGGTTTGAGCTCGCACTCCCATATCACTATAACCTGCCAGCCGTTATCCCTAAGAATCTGGTAGTTACGCTGGTCGCGCTGCTGGTTGCGACGTATTTTCTCCACCCAAAAACCGCGGTTGCTCTTCGGAATCTTACAACAAGCGGAGTCGATAATCTGATACGTTTCTGGAACAGAATCGGACGCAGGCTCTGCGTCCCTACATTTCAACTTTCCATTTTCAATTTTCAACTCAACATTGTGTCCATGCCAGAAACATCCGTTGACAAAAATGGCGGTGCGGTAGGGCCGCATCACTATGTCGGGACTGCCGGGGACCGACTTCACGCACAGACGGTAACGGTAGCCGTGACTCCACAGCCAATGCCGCACCTTAAGCTCAGGCTTGGTGTTGCGGCTGTGAATCTTCGACATGCATCGATGACGCTGGGAAGGAGTGAGACAGTCGGTCATAGAACAATGCTTTCAAGGTTATCAAAACAAGTATCAATGAAAATTCTATTAATCATTCCAGTAGTATCAATCTTTTTAATCTCTTCAAATAATCTGTGATGAAAACGCAAATGAAAAGCCAAACGTATATCATCCGGATTAACAGCATCGGGTTCAAATTGTTTGGCCTCACTTCCTTTAATTGTTCTTATGCGAGTAATTTCATAGACATCGCGTATGCCGCTTTCCTTAAAATATGGAATAAAGAAATGCAAATTATGCAACGCAATGGTGGACGGAAAATTAGGACCGGTGTAATAAAGGTCGGCTTCCCCATCTTCAAAGCTTTTGTAGTAATTTTTTCTCGTACTTGGAGTAACCAAACCAATTAACACCCGGTTTGGCACATTGACAATAGTTCCTTTTTGTGGAATAACCTTTGAAATAGTAGTGGCCGATTCCGTCAGAATCAAACTTTTGATGAATTCTTCCAATAATGCTCTATTACTAAAATCTTTAGGCCGTAAGGGAAATGCGCCAATATTGACTTCTTCAATGCTCTTGTAAAATCTTGAAAGTTGGACTTGGTTGGGCACACCATCGCCGGGAAACAAAATATATCCGCCAATAACTTCCTTTTTAAGTTGATCTGAGGTGTAATCGCGATAGTAGATGGCATCGCGGAAACGGTGCATCTGATTGATAGCATCCTCAGGAGGTAGGTCAACACCCGAACCGTCTTTCTTGTCAATACGGTACTTGGCATCAAAAAGATAGGTCATTTTCATCCCTTTCTCCACATCGTCTTTGGTCAGTTGCAACACTATATCAGGTTTTTGTGGAACTGTGCGGACTTCCAAATTGTGGATGCCGATTTTGTCATCACCCTTTTGAGAATGTTTAGGATTATAAACCAGTTCTGCTAATTCAATGCCATCTTTTTTGTATAAGATACGCGATTGTTCGCCTTTACCAAGTTCCCAACTGAACAAACCGTTCAATTCCATACGATTACGGTGTTCAACATCCTCTTTTTCAATGCCCAACTGTTCTCTCACAATGTGGCTCACTTCAATAAAGCACCATATTTCATATAGCATAGCAATGTCTTTGGTCTCCATCTTGAACAATCCATCGTTCAAGCTAAACGATTTTCGCAGAATGAAATAGGTGCGGTAAATGGTAGAATAATTGCTATCACGTTGTAGAACAAGGGATTCCTGTTTTAAACCCTCAAATGAACCTACGGTACGGAAAAACGGGTTGTTGAGCAATTGTTTCAATTCTTCGTCTGAACGGCGAATCCGAATTTGTTCTGTTTCAGAGACAGGAATGCTTAAGCCAAGCACCCTTTTTGCCAGGTCTGAATATCGCTTTTGTATGACGGCGAGAGCGTGTTTCAGAAAACGGTTTTCAACAGTATTGTGAGTATGCTGCTGTTCCTCAACCAAATACAACTTAGATTCTTCCAGACGATGCTCCGCAAGTTGCTGTTCTTGCAAAGTTGTGAAACGCCGAATTTGGTCGGCTCGTTTATAGGAGGCAACTGTTTTGAGTCTGTGACGTGGACGCTCAATGATGTTTCGCGTAGCTCTTACGAATTTTTCCTGCAAACCATGGAAAATGTTCCACCAAATAAGGTCGTAAGATTCCCCGTCACCTTCTTTGATGCCGTGGTAGGTGCGTTTCAGATAATCCAACGAAAGCATGCGATATTCTTTCTCTATATCTTCCAATATCGGCTTCCAGTCACGATGATAATCCAGCTTGGCAGAAATCACATCGTATGAGAACACAAAACGTTTCTGCACACCATTTTTCGTGTAGCGTAAAGGCAGATCTGCACGACCGATGTCATTGCCATAATTGAGAAAACCCATCAAAATATGTTGTCTGCCTTTCCAAGAAAAGTGATCGTTAACATCTGCTCTCGGACTGTCGAAGCAAGCAGTTGAGACATCTTTATCAAACTCCACCCAAATGCTGTAATCGGTCTGTTCAAAGAAGAAAGCTGTTTCATCGGGATTGTTAGTGTTGATGGGGATGGAAGTTCCTTCATCCTCATTTGTTCTTTCCACGCTTTGCACACCTTCCGACCACGTATAGGTGGAGGTAAGTCGATGGCTCCCCAAGTTGCGTACACCTTTCTGCCATTCCTGCCAGAAATGGGCGCACTCGATGGTGAGTCTGAAGTCGTTATGAGTGATGCAAAGAAGTTCCATTTTGTATTTGCCCGTTTATTCGCTCTTTCTTATTTACTGAAAATCAAATGTTTACAATGTAAACCACTGCCAAATCGCCTTGTTTATTCGCCCTTTTATTCGCCCTTTCTTATTTACTGAAAATCAAATGTTTACAATGTAAATCACTGCCAAATTGCCTTGTTTATTTGCCCTTTTATTCGCCCTTTCGTACCACCTATATTTCACCATTGTTTTTTAATGTTTCCAATCCAATGTTTAGAGCTTTGTTGATAATATCATTATTCTTAAAATAACCCTCACCTAACATGTAAACCATTTGACCTCGTTCACCTTCGGTTTTGATAAAGTCAATAGCTCGCAATTGGTTAAGAAAACTGCGAAGTTGCTTGTCTGTTATGTGATTGCCCACAATACTTACTATTTCGCTTTTTTTTGCCTTGCCGTATTTTTGAAGATAGGGGGCAATAACGGCTAAAAACTGCTGGGCAGTCCAATCCACTAACATGGAATACTCAGCCGTCTTTCCCGACATTTCATAATAGCGTCTATGCAATGTATAGTATTGGGCATTTGTATTTCCGTGCTTTTCTATGCAATTCTTTTCTTCCAGCCGTTTGGATAGATGCTTGTCTGTTATTTTCCGTTCACCATCCCTTATTTTACACAAAGTCATCACGTCAAAGACTGACAATTTTTCATTGTCGGGCAATTCTGCTTGGATAGTTTGAATAAACAAAGCAAAACCGGCCTCTTTGACTGTTGAAGACAAGATGGCAGTTACTGTAAAGTCATCGGAATGGGAATAATCGGGGGCGGGCTTTCCTTCCGACAAGGTGAACAGAAATATTTTGTCCATCCCTTGACCTGAACGTTCCACCAATCCCGTTTTGGACATAACATCGGCGATAAGTCTGTTTCGCGGTGTGCTTGGCACGGTCAGCAGGTTGTCTAAGGTAACCCCTTGGGGAAAACCACCTGCATTGATGACATCCAGTCGGGTGGGGTACATTTTGATGACTATCTCACTGTTTCTGCGGTAATCCCGGTGTGCAAAAGCATTATTCAACACCTCTCTGATAACATCTTCGTTAAAAAACGGAATGCTTGAAAGGCCAATATACGCACCTTCCCTTACCGGAACATAACCATTACGGAGATTGATGGCGCCCCATACTTCGTCTATCATTTTATAGAAAGGCTTTCCAAACGCCATTCTGTTGTCGAAACCAATTTGTGTTTCATGGTTTCGAAATTCCAACATGACCTTGGCTTGCGGGAACAATCTGTCAATAACATTTTCCTTACCTACAAGAAGCACGGCGGCATTGGTCACTTTTCCATCTTTCAACAACCCCAAATCACTTAAGGCTTGCTCATTTGAAAGGGTGCGAAACGAAGGGTTCTTTTGTTTCTGTGCATACTTGTCTTTCAGTATCTCAATGGCTTCGTCGTCCAAATCGCTGATTTGTGCTTTCTTGCATATCTCTTCCGAGAAATCGGGTTCCTGTTCTTGAATAATGGATATATAGGTTTTGTCATCCATAGGCTTGAGCTCTTCCCCTACCCGCATCAAAGGCACATCTTCAAATTTATAAACTTTGCCTACAGGACGAGCTGGGATTTGTATCACCAACACGCGTTTGTTCTGTTCGTCATATAATTCATAAACGTCAGGGCGGATACCTAAATCCCTGTATATGTCGCTTTCTAGTTTGCCAACGGCGTTATTGGCTTGTTTGGTGCCGATTACCTTGTGAGGATAACTGTCGTGCATGCCGATTACCAAATAGCCACCGCCCTCGTTACATAAAGCAGATACATAGCCTAATATACAACGGCGACGATCTTTGGGGTTGTCTTTGCCTGCACCATTATATGAAACATTGCCACCTTCACCTTTTTTGAATTCGACGTGGTCTTCTGTTTCACGCATCTTTTGTAGTTGCTCTATTGTAACCCTGTTCATTGTTTAGAATAATATGTTGTTTATGCCCAATAGCTCGTATAGCTTGTCTTATCCAATTTATCCAGCATCTCTTTAATCTTGGCAGCAGCGATGCTTTTGGCTTTTTCCTTGCCATCTTCGGGCTCAGGAATTTGATTGAGAATATTCTGCTCAACCAATGTTTTCAATGCATTCAATGGTTCCTTTGTGCGTTCGCTGTCGCCTTCAATGCGCGAGAGAATCTTCATCGAGGTCATCTCGTCGAGGGTCTGCCAAAGTTGCGAGTCGTTGTCCAGCAACTTTCTGTTGACGGCATAAAGCAGAAACTCGTTGCGGGTACGATAGGCAATTTTGAAAGGTGTACCTTCCAATATTGTATTCACTTTCTCCAGATATGCTATCACTTCATCGCACAACTCTTTGTTTTCAGCATACACATCTTTGCCCTCGGCGGCATCGCCGATAATGCAGTTGCCGATATAACCGATTTCGGAACCTTCTTCATCCAGCCCGCCGTAAAGATTCACCTCGTTCATCTCAATGGTCATAGCGCGGTCGAGCACCTTGCGGCTGAAACTGAAGGTGGTCTCGTCCATATTCACCGTACCGACCACAAAGAGGTTTTGCGGGATGGTGAGACGTTTGCCGTTGGTTTCCGACTTGTAGGCCTTCCTATCTGCTTCATCGGCAAACAGTTGGTCTATCAAAGTGCCGTATGCCTCGGTATCCTCGTATGGAACAATTGGGTCGGTAGTGATGCTGCCGTCGGCATTCAGTTTGCGACTCTCAATCACGCTCAGATACTCGGCAAAGTATTGTTCCACTGGAGCCAAATTCATCTCGTCCAAGCAGAGGAAATATGGAGTGCTTGGGTCTTTGATGGCCTTGGCCAAAAAACGCAGGAACGGTCCCACCACGTATTTCTCGCCATTGATGCGGCTCACGTAGCCGATAAGTTCGCTGCTGTCGTGCCAGTTGGGTTTCACCTGCACCATGCAGAAGTTTTTCGGATTGTTTTTGCCGAATTCCTCATCTCCTTCTTTCCAACAGGCTTTGGCCAGTTCGCGCACAATACGGCTTTTACCTGTGCCGCTGATGCCTGCAATGAGCATAAAGGGTTTGGTGCGGAGGGCGGTGAGGTAAGGGAGGATGGTGTCTTTGTTAGGAGATTCGAAGAAGGTTTGTGAAGGAGAGGGATTGACTATATTTTCATTTTGTTTTGTGAGGTGTGTTTTGACCGAATCAACTTCAAAATCAGTCAAAGAATCAAATCCTAGCAACCAAAATGCAGCATACTCGCTAGAATTATTTTTGAACAAAGAAATTTTATATGCAGAATTTGGAAGAAGTATTCTCCTTATTAACTTAGAGAAAATACCGTCGCTATCAAATTGCTTAAAATAGGGCCTTAATTTGCTGGCACCAGTAGATAGTTTGAAGAGGGAATTGGTTGCTATTAATCCGTTTTCTGCTCGTATGGACTGTAAATAAGACAATAGAGATTTGACTTGATTATCCAAATTTTCCTGTCTGTCATAGCAATATTTGCACAAATAGCCCAACATGCTTATGACATTGCTTTTCAGAAAATAGTGCTTTACGTTAACAGCATTGTGCGAAGGGTCTTCTCCTTCTTCAACTACAGAATAATAAGAAGCAAATTCTTTTCGAAGCTGTTCATCGGCTTTCCCCAAAAAAACATGAATTGTTCCGTTTCCTGAACCTGATTTGCGTTCAGGTATTAATAACTCATCTTTAACATCTTCCCAATCAATAAAGATGTCACATACAAGTTGGTTGTATCCCAACTCTTTCATTTTATTGTTATACGATTGTTCCATATTTTGTAATGTCCATTTGTTTTAATAAAGCTATGAGAACATCAACCACAATGCTGTTGCCTGCTTGTTGGTACATGGCAGTGTCCGAAACAACAATCTTGAAAGAATCTTTAAATCCCATAAGACGTAAACATTCTCTCGGGGTGAGTTTACGAATCCTGCCTTTGTGCGTTACATAATTGTCAACCCCAGCTCTGTGCATTTTATGCATGGATTGTAGCAAAGGCCTTGCAATATCTAAGTCCGTCTTTGTAGAGGTCTTGAAATTCTTTGTACCTCCTGCTAATACATATTTTGCAACCTTTTCTGAAAGATAGTATTTCTCTTCAACATCTCTCACATCAAAAATAAACTCATCAAAAGCTTCGTCAGAGGGAGTTAATTCAGAATCAGGATGATAAACAAAATCTCCGTGCCAATTGAATTGTTGGTTCCTCTTTTGGCACAATTGGATGTCGCCATTAATTTGTGTATAACTTTTTTCTCTGTTTTTATGACTAGTGACGAATTTCACCCCCTTTTCTTTAAGGAAGTATTTGCTGTCAATATAATCTTCTAAGAAATCATACATTTTATATTCTAATTTAATTGGAGCCGGATATAAGAAATCTGTTTTTTTCTTAAATCCCAAACAGTATACTCGTTCACGATGTTGTGGAATCCCATAGTCGCAGCTATTAAGCACTCTAAACTTAACATCATACCCCAACTCTTCAAAAATATCATGCATAACGTGCCAAGTTTTTCCCTTGTCATGATTTAAAAGACCACGTACGTTTTCAAATAGAAAAACTTTTGGTTTGGTTTCTTTAACTACTCTTGCAAATTCATAGAATAATGTTCCTCTTGCATCCTCGAAACCTAATCTGTGTCCAACCATGGAAAAGGCTTGACAGGGAGCTCCCCCAACTATGAAATCAACTTGACCCTTATATTTACGTGCATCAAAATCTCTAATGTCATCAAACCAATCTTCTTCTTTTATTTCATAATTTGCAAAATAACTCTTTTTACAATTTGGTTCAATGTCACCAGCAAACACAATTTTATGCTTTAGTCCTAACCTTTGAAAAGCGTGTTCTATTGCTCCAATACCACTAAAAAGAGTACCCAAACGAATCGAATTTTCCGGATGAGCAAACTCTATATCTTTCCAACAAACATTTTCTACTATTGGTGTTTCCTCTATATCTTTATATTCGAGTTCTTCAACGCGTTTTTTAACTATACGCTTGACTTTAGTGATTTTTTTAGAAACTTCGTTTATGTCTTTTTCTACAGTTGCCATAAAGTTTATTCTTGTCTGGTTCTAAAAATCATTCAACAACGATTAATGTCGCCAATTTATTCTTATTATCGTTTCTCATCCTATGCGAATATCCAATAACGTCACAGACTTGTTCGATTTTCGAGCAAAAATCATCACAGTTCAATTTTGTTATGGAGAGACGTCCATCCTCTGCTCGTCGTATAGTATTCCACATCGCTTCATCATTAAGAGGGTGCTCTGGACGAAAACTATTAATATTGAATATCTTGTGGTCAACACGGGTTATCCATGACGCGCCAATTTCCACCATAGCTCCCCAAGCTGTTTTAGTATTATCACTCGTGACAAACAACACATACATTTTTTTGTCAGAGACACTGTCTACAAAAAACTTCCTCAAATACTCATAAATATTCATCCCCTGAGGAACACGACTTACTTCTTCATCACAACTCGTATAAATAATATCTTCTGGGGGAACATTGTTATATACCAACATGTTGTAAACAATGTCTCCAATGTCTTTATCTCTGCCTGTATGACTGATGAAAAGCTTCTTTTTTTGTTGATCAATATGAGGCTTTAATCCTAACATATTAGAATTCGCATTTATTGCATCTTCTACAGCAGACCGAACTTCCTCTTCTGAAAAACTTGTGCCTTTTCCGACTATAGATTGTGCAACTTGAGCAGAGGTGTTTTTGCGAAACTCAGTAACACTTTGCCTGAAAGAACGCTCTTCTTCCTCTTGTTTGTTTATCTTATTCTTCTCGCTTTGGTCTTTTTTCGCCTTGGCATAAGCCACCCTTTTTGCAATTATGCTAGGCAACAATTCGTCTTTAACGTATTCTATCACTTTTATGTAACGTGGATCATCAGACTTATATCCTTGCCTGTTGCTCAAAGCCATATCGGGAAGTTCTGATAATTCGAATAAATCAATATAAAGTTGTCCGACAACATAAGACTCGTTCAGACGGTTTGCTCCAACCACTGGGAGGATATTAAACTCTCCCATCTTATCATTAGCGTACAACGAAATGAAGTTGTCTGGAAAATCCGAGGATTCCAACTTTCTTCCTCGTGTTGATTTATAAGCACCAATCCATCCTTCAATTACAAGGTTGTGCTCTTTTTCTTCACCTTGATTGTTTCTCATGATTATTGGGAATTCTTTGGGCTGGTTTTGGACTAACAACTCAACGTTGGGGTATTCATTATTAAAAGTATTCAGAATATTAGATGATTTTTCACCAAGTAATATGCATGCGCAAAGTTCTCTGCCGATTTCTTTATCAACAGAATCAATTATATCTTCTTTATCTCCCAATACAATGTGGATTTTAAAATCTTCACTTATGGCAGGGAATATTTTTAGAAGATTTCTTTTAATTGCGGTCGGAGTTTTATGTAAATGATACTGAGGATTCAGCATAACAATAGCAGTGCCATTATCTTTAATCCTTTCAAAGCGGATGCTTTCATCTGGAATGCTTTGAAGTTTTTCACTTTGAGGGTGACGAGAAAGCACGAATCCGGACTTTTCTCCAGTGGCAATTGTCATTACATGAACTTCTTCGGAAACAGATAGAGCAGCGAGTTTACCGACCCCTTTCCGACCCATTTTCAACCTGTCAAGTGCCGTCTTGGAATCTGCTTCATTTGTCCTGGATATCGCAGCAACTTTAAGATATTTCGTCACCTCACCCTTCGAGTATGACATTCCCTTTCCATCATCTTCCACTATAATCTTGTCGTCATCGGAGATAATGTATACATTGTGTGCGTCAGCATCATAAGCATTGGCAATTAATTCCGCTAACACATAATAAATATTGGTGTATAAGTTGGGTCCAAGGAGTTCCAAGATCCTTACGTCAATATTCAATTCATATTTCTTCTCATCCATAATCGCAACTAATGATTTTTTATGTGTTGTTTAATACTTTCTGCTATCACATCTCCTAATCTTGGTGGCACCGCATTCCCTATATACCGTGAAGCTTTTGACAAAGAAACATTTTGTTCGTCTGGAAAGAACTTGTAGGTAGTAGGAAATGTCTGAAACAAAGCAGCTTCTCGCGCTGATATGGCCCTGTCTTGCTCGGGGTGCCCGAAACGGCCGTTCCCAATGCCGGTGCAAAGCGTTGTCATGGTAGGTGCTGGTTCGTCCCATACCATTCGGCCATAGACACTTCCAAAACTCTTGCCTTTCTCTTTTTGGTGGCAGTTTAAGAGCAAATCCTTGGGCCAATCCTTCCAGCTACCGCCGTATGGCGTAGCTTGGATACGTTTCAGATTCAAATCAGACAAGGCTCTACATCTATGTAATGGATCCGTTGGACAAGATTCTCCTGCTTTTAATGGAGGAAGGCTTCCAATCGTGTCACGAACGGTCACATATTCTTCTTTTTTGTGAGTAGAAGAAATCAATTGGATGTCTCCCAATCGTGAGGCCAATAAAACCAAACGTTTTCGGGTTTGTGGGATACCGTAATCAGGGCAATATACAACTTGATACCTCACGTGGTAATCTTCATCCTGTAATGCTTTTACAAAATCGCCCAATACGGATTTTAGTTTAAATGCAGCTATTGCGGGGACATTTTCCATCGTAACAATATCAGGATGTACTTGTTTCACTAACCGGCCAAACTCATACAGTAGATTGTACTTGTTTTCATCTTTGTGCTTGTTTGTGTGTGCATAGGAAGAAAAAGGCTGACAAGGTGCGCATCCAGCAAGGACGCGAATTGTGTTCTTCTTCTTTGAATAAAGCTTGTTAATCTCGTCACCTGTTACTGATTTGACATCTTTATAGAAAAACTTTCCACCTGTGTTGGTTTCGTAAGCATATTGGCAAGTCCAGTCCAAATCGTAACCAGCACGAATATCAAAACCAGCAGATTTCATCCCATAGCTCAAGCCACCTATTCCGCAAAACAGGTCAACAACTTCTATTTTAGGAAGTTTTCCTCGCCTTTTATGTTGTTTAAGTTCTTCCATAGTTACTCTTCATTTAAATTCCTCTCCAAAAACTCCTTCAACGCCCCCAAACACTCCGCGTCCGAAATCCCCGCCTGCCGCAACCCACACGTCATACCGCCTCCTCCGCAGAAGAAGTCTATAGCTTTGAATTTGGAATTTCTACTTTTTTGATTTCTTGCCATTTACAAACTTTTACAACTATTTTTCCAATTTGCAAATATAACGAATTTTATGCGGTTAAACAACCTGATAAGGCATTTTTTTAAACAATAATTAGTTGGTATCAAAAACCTTACAGAGAAAGAGTTAGAAATTAGATAAAGTTGTATCTGTCACAGAATTTAAACAATACAAAAAAAATACAACTTTTTTCGGAAAAAAACAAGTGGCTTTTTTCAGTGAACTGTGATGTGTGATCAGTGAACTGATTTTTGTTTAACCGTTTAGTTGTTTATTTGTTTAACTGATTGAAATCAGTGAACTGTGATCAGTGATCAGCTAACTTAATTTTTAGCTAGTCGTCGGTCATTAGTCCTTTGACTTTTGACCTTTGACCATTTAGATTGTCGGATTGTCCGAGTGTTGGAAAGTCGGAATAGCAGAGAATCGTGATTAGCAACGTGCCTAGGTCGCCTTAATAACAACCCTTGCGATTTTCGACAAAAAAAACGATGGCTGAGCCTGGCGAAGCCAAACTTTCAACTTTCAACTCTCAATTTTCAATTTATAAACATCATGGTCTATGATACTTATGTGGAAAAACAGGCGATTTTCGACAAAAAAAATGTTGGGTAAGCCTGTCGAAGCCAAATTTTCAACTATAAACTCTCAATTTTCAATTATAAATATCATGGTCTATGATAGTTATGGCGAAAAACGATAAAAAATCCGAGTTATGAACAAAAAGCGACGGGTTTTCAACATTCGGAGAGAGCTAAGTATCTTGGTCTATGATAGTTAACCCTAATGTTCCACGTGAAACATAGTGGATATTTGGCTATTTTTCGCCCTTGCTGAGGTAGATAATCAGCACGGAAATATCGGCGGGGGAAACACCGCTAATCCTCGACGCCTGCCCTATCGTCTTGGGCCGCATCTTCGACAGTTTTTCGCGGGCTTCGTAGCTCAGCGACTGCAAAGCAAAATAATCAAAATCCTCTTTCAGAGGCACTGTCTCGTATTTCAAAATCTTGTTGGCCACATCCTGCTCCTTGTCGATATAGTTCTGGTATTTCACCAACACCTCGGAATATTCCAGACATTCGTCGCGCAGATTTTCGGGAACGGCCGCGAGGGTTCCGGAGAGGGGTTCGGAGATGCCAAGCAAATCTTCAATATGTACCTGCGGACGGAGCAGAAGGTTTTTCAGCTTCACCTTCTGGTCGATGGCGGGGGTGTCGAGACTCTCAAGAAGTGCGTTGGCCTCGCCTGGCAACACGGAGGTGTTCTCCACGCAGTCGGTGAGCTGTTTGGAGAAATGCAGCTTCTCCTCTACCCTGAGCAGACGCTCGTCGGAAGCCAGACCGAAGTCGTGCGAGAGCGGGGTGAGACGTACGTCGGCATTGTCCTGACGCAACAAGATACGATATTCGGCGCGCGAGGTGAACATGCGGTAAGGCTCGTCGACGCCTTTGGTGACGAGGTCGTCGATAAGCACGCCGATATACGACTGTGTGCGGTTCATCACAAAGGATGACTGGCCTTTCAGCTTCAATGCGGCATTGATGCCGGCCACAAGTCCCTGCGAGGCGGCCTCCTCGTAACCCGTGGTGCCGTTGATCTGTCCGGCGAAATAGAGATTTTCAACACGCTTGGTTTCAAGGGTATAGCTGAGCTGCGTTGGCGGAAAATAGTCGTACTCGATTGCGTAGCCGGGCTTGTAGATACGGGCGTTTTCGAAACCGCGTATGCTGTGCAGGGCGTCGAGCTGCACCTGCAACGGCAGCGAGGACGAAAAACCGTTTACGTAATACGAGTTGGTCTCCAGTCCTTCGGGCTCGATAAAAAGCTGGTGGCGGTCCTTGCCGGAAAAACGTTCGATTTTGTCCTCTATCGAAGGACAGTAACGGGGTCCCACACCCTGAATACGTCCGGTAAACATGGGAGATTTGTCGAAACCGGTACGCAAAATGTCATGGGTTTTCTCGCTGGTGTAGGCCAAAAAACAGGACTTCTGTTCGATAAGTCTCGGGGTGTCGGAAAAGGAGAATTTGCCCACTTTTTCGTCGCCTTTCTGCTCAGTGAGGACGGAAAAGTCTATCGTCCGGCCATCCACACGCACGGGGGTGCCGGTTTTGAGTTTCTCCACTTCGAAACCCAACTCTTTAAGCTGGTCGGAGAGTCCTACGGCAGGCTGTTCGCCGATACGTCCAGCGGAGAAGGTGGTCTCGCCGATATACACCCTTCCGTTGAGGAAAGTGCCGTTGGTAAGTATCACGGCTTTGGCAAGCATGGTAAGGCCGAGCTTCGTCTCCACCCCTGTAACGCAGTGGTTTTCGGTAGTTACTGCCACCACTTCGTCCTGCCAGAGCAAGAGGTTGGGGGTGTTTTCGAGGATATTGCGCCAGAAACGGGAGAAACGCATTTTGTCGCACTGTGCGCGGGGGCTCCACATGGCGGGACCTTTGGAGAGGTTGAGCATACGGAATTGTATCATGGTGTTGTCCGTAACGATGCCTGAGAAACCGCCGAGGGCGTCGATCTCGCGGACTATCTGACCTTTGGCCACGCCTCCCATGGCGGGGTTGCACGACATCTGACATATAGTGTCGAGGTTCTGTGTAATCAAGAGGGTGTTCATGCCGAGGTTTGCGGCCGCCGCCGCTGCCTCGGCGCCGGCGTGTCCCGCCCCTACAACTATTATATCGTAACTGCCAAAAATCATCTCCAATAATTATTCGTGATTGTTTATCTTACTTATTTACGGCATTTTAACCACAATGTTTCACGTGAAACGTTATTTTTCTGGGCGCAATGCCGGCGCTTCAGTGAACTGTGATCAGTGATCTGTGAACAGTGATTGGTGATTAGTTATTAGAAAATTGTAAATGTATTCGCTTCGCTCATTTTTGTTGGGTCGCCTACGGCGAGAAATCCCTCAAATTAATTCAAATCTTTCAAATCGTTTTTTTATTTATATTTGTTTAATTTGGTAAGATTTGTAAGATTTCTGCCGCTTGCGGCAAGGAGTATTAATATTGCCCGAAGGGCAATGTGTTTCAACTTTCAATTTTCAACTATAAATTTTCCAGCAGAGCGAGCGCGGTGTTTTCTTTCTTTCGCATGGCTTCGGCTTCGGCGTCGGTTTTGTCCTTGTTGCCCAAGAGGTGAAGCACACCGTGGATGATGACGCGGTGAAGCTCATGCTCGAAAGTGCAGCCGAAAGTCTTGGCGTTCTCCCCTACCCTGTCGATGCTGATCAAGATGTCGCCAGAAATGATGTCGCCCTCCACATAGTCGAAGGTGATTATGTCGGTATAAGTATCGTGGTCGAGGTACTCGCGGTTGACTTGCAAAATATATTCGTCGTCGCAAAAAAGGTAACCGATGTCCCCTACCCTCTTTTTTTGTTTTTCCACCACCTCGGTGATCCATTTTTTGAGCTTGGTCTTGTCTTTCAACAAAAATTTTATCTCGTTGTTCGAAAATGTTATTGCCATAGCGTTTTTTAGTTCAAATCAGTTTTTACAAAGTTTTTGTGTTTTGCGCGAAATATAAGTTATTTTATTGGTATTCAATTGTTTAAATAGTGTTTTTTGGTATTATTCCTCGTTTTGGTTGCGATAAAAGCGGTTTTTCGGGTTAGGGTAGGGGGTTAATCGCTCTCGGAGGAGTTATCGCTGTCGGATTTTTCGTCGAAAAGTGAGATGCCGAGACAGACGATTCCGGAGCCGAGGAGGACGAGCATAATTTTTGCGTCGATGGCAACCCCGAGGGTGGCAAGAATGCAAACGGCAAGTCCGAGGGTAATACCTAAAATTTTTAACAGTGTGCTAAGGATGGGTTTCATGATTTTAGTGAACTGTGATCAGTGATCTGTGAACTGTGATTTTTTTGTTATTGGTGATTAGATTTGTGAAGATGTGAAAGTGTTGAATTGTTGAATTGTTTAGTTGTTTAACTGATATCTAAAAACTAAATACTGGTTGTTCTCCTGTTCGCCTTCGGCTCACGAGATCTTGTAAATCATGTAAATTTTGTTTCGCCTTCGGCAAAAGAACGAAGAAACGAAGTATTGTTGTGAAAGTAATTTGTTAAAAATCAAGTGGTTACTTGTTTCTTTTGGAAGAAGGTGGAGAAGACGTTGGCGCGTTCCATGGACATGGAGGGGTCGACGCCTTGGATTTTGAAGAGCATCTTCACACGGCGGCCCTTGTTGGAGAACTGGCACTCGTCGGAGAGGACGTTCATCAGGAAGAGGCCGGTGCCCTGCTCGGTGTCGGTGGGCAGGTCGGTGTATTGGGTGTAGTCGAAGCCGTTGCCCTCGTCCTCCACCACAAAAGCAAGACCGCCCTTGGCACGCGAGTATTTGATGGTAACGGTTTTGTCGGGATTGCACTTGTTGCCGTGAACTATCGCATTTTCAACAGCTTGAAGCACTGCAACGGAGATGGTGCCGAAATAATTATAGCAGTTGAAATCGGAGCATACCGATTCCAGATAAGCCTCAACTTGCGGTATATTGGCCTCAACCGATTGAATTTTAATAGTTTCCATATCAGACACTTTTTGTAACGTATTAGCAAAGATACAAACTTTTGTACAAAATACAAAATGCCATTGCTATTTTTCTTTCAACAATGGGTTTATAATAACGTTTTTGGTGTGGAAATTTTATGATATTAGGGGGTCAAGTCCTAATATTTAATTGCAGTGAAATGAATCAACATTACTTTCATTTGGTTTTCTATAATCTTTAAAAAAAGTGATACCACAAAATATTATTTTTATCTTAATTTACTATCAAAAATATAGTATTATAAACAAATAACAATATAATTTAGCAATATTTTTACATATTATAAACTATTGATTTATAGGATGTTACCCCCCCCCCCCAGAGTTAAAAAATTGAAAAACAATTTGTTATAAAAGGAAAAAAAATGTAACTTTGCATCGTTGTTTGATTCGCTTTTGGCTTAACGGAATTCGACAAAAGAAATTAAATAACTATTAAAAGGTAATAAAACACAAAGTATAAAACATAATAAATTATCATATCCATGAAAAAAGCAGTTATTCTATTAGCCGTTGTTATTACAACATTATTTACAACATTGAATGCTCAGACATATTACCTTTATTTATGGAAAGGTGATTATAGAATGGGGTTAAGTGCCGGTGGAAGTTACGGTATTAACGGTACAATGCAGTTCATACCACAACAGTATAGCTCGCTTACCGAAGTGGAAGGTTCATTTAAAAGGGGATTATCTCCTATAATAAGTCTGTATTTCGGACGTGAACGTAAACTAAATTCAGACAATCTACATTTTGGTTTTGACGGGTCGTTTGGCTATAGCGCAGATAGGTGGTCTGTTGAATTTAAAGACACAAACAATAATATTACCACTGCTAAGGTTAAATCACCAAACATTCGGTTCGAAGAAGGTGTTTATATGTCATATCTTCCAAATCCACAAATTGCAATAAATGCAGGAGGGTATATTTACGAAAACTTTATACTATCATCATCTGAGAAATTCGAAACGGTGGATGAGGACGGTGATGAAGCACCCAATCCTATAGAAGGGTTTTCCGATGATGATTTTGTTTCATCTGGCTTTGGATTCGGTGTAATGTTTAAAGTTGGAATGACATATTATTTCAATGAGACATTTTTTGCGGCTGTAAACGCTCAATATTCACTACCATTACTCTCATCTGCCACATTTTTCGGTGAGGAGTCAGATACCAACCCTTCGTGGGGCGATGGTGTGGAATATATTCAAAAGAACAAATTGTCAAACATAGGGATAGTTTTTACAATTGGATTCCGTTTTACAAACAACTAATTGACGAATTAATAATACTAAATATTTGACAACCTACAAGTATTCGAATTTATTTGTAGCGTATTTTTAATACGTAATAAAAGAAAATTAGGATTTGCAATCCTTTCCCAGTTGGGGCTTATTTGTAATACTTTAGAAACGACACTCATAATCTACTTATTGTCAGTATTATAGAAATAGTCGTTCACTTTTTTGCGGTAGAAGTCGGTGAAGGGGGCGGGGGAGTTGTTGAGGGTTTCTATGGATTTGTCTTTAAGCTGTTTGTATTTTTCGAGATCGGGTTTGGAGAGCTGTAGAACTTCGTGGGCCTCGGTACTCTGGCGGCGGTCGTCCTTTTCGCGCTGCATCTGTGCCTTTTCGTGCTCCAGCAGTCGTGTCATTATCTGCTGCTGGCGCATAAGTGTCTGTTCTGTAATGGTTTTGTTGACAAGGTCGTGTTCGGTCTGCTCCATTTTCTGCATAATGTCGTCGAGCTCCTTGCCGGCCTGTCCTGCGGAGCTTTGTTTCAGCTCGTCGGCGTACTGTTGCATCATACGACGTATCTGCTCCTGCTGTGCCACCATTTTGGCAAACTGCTCGCTGAACTCGGAGTTCTGCCGGCTGCCGCCCTGTTGCTTGCCTTTGCTATCTATCTGTTTTTTAAGGGCTTCGAGTTGTTTGTTCAACGCATCCTGAAGCTGTTTCATTGTCTTGGGCGAGGGTTTCTTGCCCGAATTGCCCTGACTTGGGTTGTTGCAGGTGCCGGATTTCTTGCAGCTGCCCGATTTTTTCTGCTGGTTGTTCTGCCTCATCTGCTGCTGCATCTGGTCGAGGGATTCGGCAAGGACAAGGGCGAGGTTGTTCAACGAGGTAACGGCGTATTGCATTGAGCGCGAGGCACCTGTGTTCTTGCTTTGGCCGTAGTAGTTCTGGTTGAGCCGCAACAGGTCGCGCAACGAGCGGGAGATGTTGCTGTTGATGGCCGACACCTCTTTGCTGATCATCGGGGCCACCTTTATCTGCCGTTTGGCGATGGCCCGCAAGGAGTCCTCCACCGCCACGAAGTCGCTTTTCACGCGGTTTTGGCGGTTGATAATAGTTTGATACTTAACATCTTGTATGTAAGTCTTGTTCAGGTCGTCGATAAGTTCCTCCTGATTGAAGGAGAGGGTGACGATGTTTTTCAGCAGCTGGCGTATGGTCTCCACATCTTCGGCGAGGTCCTCCTGCTCCATGTCCACCATGCTCTCGGCCAGTTGGTTGGAGAGTTTGTCGAGGTCGTCGGCAGCTTGTTTTTGGTTTTGCGAGGCGTTTTTGTTCTTGCCTTTGTCGAGGTTTTGTTTGGCGTTATTTTGTTGGTTTTCAATGTTTTTCTCGGTGTTTTTGTCGCGGCGCAGGGTGGGGGAGTCCTCCAGCTGGCGGAACTGCTCCTGGGCTTTGTCGAGCGACTGCTGCAGTTCTTTGAACTCCTTGCCGAGCTGCTCCTGTTTCTGCGACAGCTTTTCGGCATCTTTCTTGGAAGCCTTTTCCGACTCCTTGGCCAAATCGCGCTGTTTCTGGGCAAGCTCCTCGGCTTTCTGTATGGCGTTTTCCACCATCTTCTCGGCTTCGAGGCGTTTCATCAGTTCGAGGTTCTGGTCGAGTTGTTTCTCGATGTCCTCGTTCTTCAGTTTGATATTCTCCAACGCCTCCTGAAGTTTGGATTTGTCGTTGTCGTTCAGCAACTTGTCTATCTCCTTCATCAGCTCTTTCATCTCGTCGGTCATAAGTTGTTGGAAGAGCTGCTCCAGCTGGCGTTGCTTTTCAAGAATGGACTGCGTCTGTTCGTGGAACTGCTGTTGGAAAGCGTTGTTCTGCCGTATCTGCTCCTGCATTCGGGCAATGTCCTCTTTCAGCTGTTTCTGTTTTTTGGCCAGTTGCTCCAAGTCCTTCTTGTCCTGCCAGTTAAGTTCCTTTTTGTCAACGAGTTTGCGCATCAGCTCGTCAATCTCCTGCTGTGTCTTTTTAATCTCCGACATCGACTGCTCCCCGGCGTTTTGGATACTTTCGTTGTTGGCATCTATCTGATTTTGAACCTCTTGTTCGGAAGGGATACGAATCTCGAACATCTGCGAGCGTGCCGACTTGGGACCGTGTATGCCGTCGTTATCCCAAACCTCGAAATAATAGGTAATATTTTCGCCCATCTGCAAATCCAACTCACTCACATTCAGAGCATAATAGAATTCCTGCGAGGAAAGTCCCTTGTCGAGGGCCAAGGGGTAGCAGCGCACGGTGTTGTAGGCCGAATCGGCGGCGGTTTTCACAAGGTTGAAGGTGAGTTTGGAAAAGCCGTAGTCGTCCTTTACCTGTCCGCGAAAAAAGACACGGTCGTAACGCAGCGAGTCGCGCAGTTCCGACACGGCAATCATAGGGGCCACGTCGGGAATGGTGGTGATGGCGTAAAGCAATGTGTCAGAAGATTTTACATAACTATTGGAGGTGAAGAAGCCGTATCTCTGCGAGGCGAAAAGACGTTTGGCAAAGGAGAGACGTCCGTTTTGGTCGGGGGTGAGGTTATGCACCGTGCTGTCGGAAATAAAGTACAGATTTTCAGCAAACTGCGTCTGGAACGACCATTGCACCGCAGTGCCCTCCGGCACGGTGAAATCACCGACATTGGAGAGCACCTCCGCCTGACGGCCGGTGTAGGCGGGATAGACGAGTTTGGCGTCGAAATTCAGAAGCAGCGGCTTGGGAAACACCTCAAGCTCAAAGGTTTGCGACTGCACTCCCACCGCCTCGAAATGGAACTGCACGGTTTTCTGCACGTTCTTGAAAAGATAGGAGAAGGTGGTTTTGCCATCCTTACGCATCTTGTACGACTGCTTGCCGACAACCACAAAAACCTCGTGGGGCAAGGAATTGCCGACAATCTCAACCTGCAAAGGGAAGTCCTCCTGTTTCACCGCCTGCAAGGGGTGGGAGAGGAGCTCGAAGGCGAAGGGTGCGGGCTTTTCGTAGAAAGTGCCGTGGTGCAGAATCCTATCCGACGGCGAAGTGATGAGCGTGGGGGCGGCGATAAGCAGCACGACAATGGCTAACAGCGGGATAATCAGGTATTTGAGATACTTGCGGTTTTGTTTCAAGTCCACCGCCGAACGGAAGGGGAGAGGGGAGAGGGCTGCGGTTTTCTGCTCTATGCTGGCAAGGAGCAGGTCGGAATCCTGTGTCTCGGACAAAGTTTTGAGTTGCAGGAGGTTAAGAAGCTTGTCGCCAATTTCGGGGAAATGCTCCCCTATTATCACCGCAGCCTGCTCGCGGTCCAGCACCTTGCCTATGCGGTGCATCTTGGCAAGAGGGACGATGATGTAAACGGCTATCAACGTGACAGCTGCGACGATATACAACCAAAAGATGACGGTGCGCACCGTGGTTGAAAAATAGCCGAAATTTTCCGACAAAACTGCCACAAGAAAAAACGCAAACAACAGCGCCGAAACACAAATTATGCCCTTTATCATCCGGCTTTTGTAGTATTTTCGGATGAAAGCGTCTATCTTGGTTATTATTAAATCGTTGTCGGACACGATGTTATGTTTTTCGGTGCAAAATACAAAGATACGGAATTTTAGTGAATAGTGATTGGTGATGAGTGATTAGATTAGTGAAATGGGATATGTGAAGGCGTTAAGGTGTGAAGATGTTGATTTGTTTAATTGTTTAGTTGTTTAATTGTTGATTAGCAATTAATTACTCATTACTCATTACTCATTGCTCATTACTAATTACTAATTACCCCTCTCCACTCCTCTTTTGACAATAGTGGCGGGGTTGCCGGCCAAGACGGTGCGGGGTTCGGGGTAGGAGCCGTGGAGGGTTGTTCCGGCGGCGACGGTGATGCTGTCGGCAAGGGTTGTGCCTTTGGTAACCAAACAGTTACAGCCGAGCCACACGTTGTTGCCAACGCTGATTTCGCGGTCGGGATTGGTGATTTGGCCGTCGCTATCGACAAGGCTGTGCTGGTCGGTGTCCATCAAAGTGCAGTTCCACGAAGTGAGGAAGTCGTTGCCGAAAGTCATAGCCTTGTGGCAGATTATCAGCGACTTGGGACCAAGGTTGAACTTGTTGCCAACGGTAAGGATGGCGTTCTCGGCCACCTCCACCGCGCTGCCCGCGCCGAGGGTGCACTCGCCAAGGATATCGAACGTGCCGCGGATGTTCAAAATAGTACGGTTGTGCCTGAAATCGGTACATTGGCAGGTGCCGAAACCGATTTTCACCAAACCCATCTTAGGCTTTTGCGTATGGATACAGATTTTCCCCGAAAAATTCTGAACCACAGTACGATGCGAGATAAGTATTGGCATACGTATGGCCTGCCGGAAAGGCAACAGACGCAGGTTGTACCACAGACTGCGTGGCAGGGCGAGGAAAAACCGCCAAGCCGTAAGCCGTTTTTTGCGATGACGCTCGTTCATTGTTGATACTTTTTGTGATTGCAGATGCAAAGATACGAATTTTTTACGAATAGTGAACTGTGATCAGTGAACTGTGAAAAAGAACGTGCGTGTAATTATATAATAGGTTAGATTATTTAGTTGGTGGAACTAATAGTGTAAAATGTTTATAATCAGCAAGAAAGATTGAACAAACGTCTGTGTTTATCAAAAAACAATAATTCCGAAATCCGAAATCCGAATTCTGAATTAAAAAAAATCTTATCTTTGCAAAATCAATATTGAACAAAATGCAGAAAGTAATTCTTATAACCGGTGTTTCGTCGGGGTTTGGCAAGGCTACCGCCGAGATGCTGCGCTCGAAGGGACACATTATCTACGGCACAAGTCGTAACATGTTGCGAAACAACAATATAAACAACCTTGTGATGGACGTTACCAAGCCCGAGACCATAAAACAGGCCGTGGCAGAAATAATGGCCAAAGAGGGCCGTATCGACGTGCTGATAAACAACGCCGGCATGGGCATAGGCGGTGCCATAGAGCTGGCCACCGAAGAGGAGATACAGCTGCAGATGGGCACCAATTTCCGTGGCATGGCCAACGTGTGTCGCGAGGTGCTGCCCGTGATGCGCAAGCAACGCAGCGGCAAGATAATAAATATCAGCTCGATAGGCGGGGTGATGGGACTGCCGTACCAAGGCTGGTACTCGGCTTCCAAATTCGCCATCGAAGGTTACAGCGAGGCCCTCGCCGCCGAGGTGAAGCAGTTCGGCATCAGCGTGTCGATGGTGGAGCCGGGCGACTTCGCCACCAATTTCACCGCCAGCCGCCGCAACTCCGAGGCCACGATGCAGAACGAGGACTACCGCGAGAGCTACGCACGCTCGCTGGCCATCATAGAGAAGGAGGAAAACGGCGGTTTACAGCCCTCTGTGCTCGCGAAAAAAATCTGCAAGATAGTTGATGCCAAGAAACCCCGTTTGCGCTACGTGGTGGCTAATTTCGAGCAAAAACTGTCGGTCCTGCTCAAGAGGTTCGTGTCGGGAAATTTCTTTGTATGGATCCTGAGGGACTACTATAAGGTTTAGTTCGGAATTCGGAACTCGGAATGCGGAACTAGAAAGGTCTAAGGTCTAAAGTCAAAGGACCAATGACTAACGGCTGCGACCATTTCAGTTCACTGATCACTGTTCACAGTTCACTGATTTTTAATTAGTTTGCAGTTTGGAGTGTGCAGTGTGCAGTTAGGAAGTAATTGACAATTAACAATTAACAATTGACAATTAGTTCGGAATTCGGAGAGCGGAGTTCGGAACTTTATAGGTCAAAGGTCTAAAGTCAAAGGACCAATGACTAACGACCTGCGACCATTTCAGTTCACAGCTCACAGGTCACAGTTCACTAAATATTTTTTGAGAAAATGGCTCGTGTCATCAGCGGGGTGGTGTCGTAGGTGGTTTCCCACACGCGTTCGGCTTCGTTGCCGAGAATCTGGGGGTTGGTGTAGGCCCATTTCACCTTGTTGAGCTGTGCGTTGCGGTTCATCTCGGCGTAGTAGATGGAGTGTACGCCTCGTTTCTGCCAGTCGGGATGCACGCCGTTGAGGAGCAGGTCTATCTCGTCGAACTTGCGCAAAGCCTTGAGTATGTGGTACCAACCGAAGGGAAACAGCTTGCCGCCGGCTTTCTGGTAGGCCTTGGTAAGACTGGGTATGCTGAGGCCGAAAGCCACAAGGTTGTCATCCTGATCCACCACAAAATTGGCGAACTGCAGGTTGATAAAGGGGAAATATTCTTTGATATAGCAGTCTATCTCCTTGTCGGTGAGGGGGACAAAGTCGTAGAGGTCCTTGAACGAGGCGTTGATGGTAAGGAAGAACTTACGTGCGTAAGGCATTATCTCGCTACGTTTCTTGAACTTGAGGAGTTTGAGGTTGTAGCGCTTGAGAATCAGCTCGTTGATACGTCCCACCTTTTCGGGGATGGGCTGCGAGGCCGGCATCTTGAACTGCTGCCAGCGGCATTCTATCTTGTAGCCCAGACGTTCGATATAGTCGATATAATATTTTGGGTTGTACAAAGTGCTGATATTCTGATAGTTCTCAAAACCATCGATAACCCAGCACTCCTTGTCCATGTCGGTGAAACCGAAAGGACCTTCGATTTTGGTCATCCCTTGTTCGCGGCCGTATTCTATAACCTTGTCCAACAAGGTGTTGCACACGTCGAAATCTTCGATGAAGTCGAACCAGCCGAAACGCACGGCTTTTTTGTTCCAATGTTCGTTTACGGTGCGGTTGATGATGGCTGCCACACGTCCCACAATCTCGTCGCCGCGGTAGGCGAGCCACATCTTTAGACTGCAGTGCTCCAGAGATGGGTTTTTATCGGTAAGCAGGGCCACTTCGTCGCGTATGAGAGGGGGTATGTAGGTGGGAACGTTTTTGAAAAGTTTGTTCGGGAAGACAATGAATTTCTTCAGATCGCGGCGGTTTGTAACCTCTTTTACCTTTATTTCCATCTGAGTGATATTTTATTATTGACTATTTTTTACCTATTCACATGTCGCATCTCTCCGAGATGCTGAGTATCAGCATATTTCCTTAGTCCCCACACTGCGTTCCTTGTGTGGGGTTATTAAGATTATGTGTCTCCGACACATTTTTACAAGGAAAGTAATCATTGATTACAAAAGTTCGAGTTTTTTGAAACATTTGTACACCTTGTCGAGGGCGTAGTCCACCTGTTCCACAGTATGTGTGGCCATCCACGAGATACGTATGAGGGTGTCGTGGGGAGCCACGGCGGGCGACACTACGGGGTTTACAAAAACGCCTTCGTCGAGAAGCATTTTGGTAACGCGGAAAGTCTTTTCGTTGTCGCGCACATAAAGCGGAATGATAGGTGTTTCGGTGTTGCCAATTTCGAAGCCGAGGCTACGGAAACCTTCGAGGGCGCGGTTGGTAACACGCCACAGGTTTTCCTGCCTTTCGGGTTCGGAGCGCATTATCTTAAGGGCTGCCAACACTGCGGCAGTGGCGGCGGGGGCTATGCTTGCGGTGAAGATATAGGGCCGCACGTCGTGTTTCATATAGTTGATGGTGTCGGCATCGGCGGCAATGAAACCGCCTATGGAGGCTAGCGACTTGCTGAAGGTTCCCATAATGATGTCGGTTTTGTCGAGCAGACCGAAATGGTCGCAGGTGCCGCGTCCTTCTTTGCCGAAAACGCCGAGGCCGTGGGCTTCGTCCACCATCAGGGTGGCTTGGTATTTCTCGCAAAGGGCTGATATTTCGGGCAGTTTGGCCACTTCGCCTTCCATGCTGAACACTCCGTCGGTAACCACCAGTTTTGGTGTGTCGATGGGGCAGCGTTGCAGTATGCGTTCGAGGTCGGCCACGTCGTTGTGGCGGTATTTCTTGGCGTCGGCGATGGTCATGCGGCGTCCTTCGATGATGGAGGCGTGGTCGGTGGCGTCGTAGATAAGAAAATCGTTACGTCCGAGGATGCAGGGAATGGTGCCGCTATTGGCCTGAAAACCAGCGGAGAAGAGCATCACACCGTCTTTGCCGAAAAACTCGGCGAGGGTGTTTTCCAGCTCAATATGAATGTCGAGAGTTCCGTTGAGGAAAGGGGAGCCGGCGCAGCCTGTGCCGTATTTGTCGATGGCGGCTTTGGCGGCCTCCTTGATTTTGGGGTGGTTGGTAAGTCCAAGATAGCTGTTGGAGCCAAGCATCAGCACTTTTTTGCCGTTCATGGTAACTTCGGCGTCCTGATCGCTGGAAATCTCGCGAAAATAGGGGTACACTCCCATTGCTTTGGCTTCCTGCGGAGCCGTGTACCGTGACAGTTTTTTTCGTAATGGTTTTATCATCTGTGCGTCTGCTTTTGTACTCACTATTTGTTAAAACTCATATCCATAATGAAGTGCAAAAATACGAAAAAATTATCAAATAGCCAAAATTTCGTTGTAAATTTTCTCTGTCAGACGGCTTGTGCCAATCCTAAACCATTGGTTTGAAAAATATTTTTCGCCTACAATTTTTTTGAACAATTGGGCGTAAGCTATAGCCTGTTCGACGGTAGAAACACCTCCGGCGGCCTTGAAACCGACCATTTTTTTTGTTTCTTTGATATTTTCGGCGATGGCGGTAAGCATTACATAGGCTGCCTGATAGGTGGCACCCACGGAGATTTTGCCCGTGGAGGTTTTGATGAAGTCGGCGCCGGCGTCGATGGCCATTTTGGAGGCACGGTAGATGAGGTCGGGGGTTTGCAGCTCACCGGTTTCGAGTATGACTTTAAGATGCACGTCGCAGCAGAGCTCGCGGATGGCGCAGATTTCGTCGTACACCTGCTGGTAGTCGCCCTGCAGCATGGCTCCGCGACTGATAACCATATCTATCTCGTCGGCGCCCTGCTCGATGGCGAAGTCGATTTCGGCCAGTTTCACATGCAGCGGACTCTGTCCCGAAGGGAAGGCACCTGCCACGGAGGCGGTGTGGATGCCCGTGCCTTTAAGTTGCTGTTTTACAAGACTTACGAAAGTGGGATAGACACACACTGCAGCCACGGGGAGTATGTTTTTTTCTGGGTTGCAGAAACGTTTCGACTTGTTGCACAGCTCGATGACGCGCTCGTCGGTGTCGCTGCCCTCGAGGGTGGTGTTGTCGATGCTGTGGAGCAGCTGACGAAGCACGGCACCGCGGTCGGCGGGCTGTTCGGCGACAATTTTTTCTATTTCTTTGTCGATTTCGGCGGGTTGCAACGGAAAGGTTGCGTTTTTGTATTGTTCCATATATCAGTTGGTTTCTTTAAGTTTCTTAATATATTGCTGGTTGAACGACTGTTTTTCGAACTTGGTCAGTTTGCGACTGTGGCGCAGCTCCTTGGTCGTCATTTTCCTCATTTTCAAACTTTTGAGGATGGCCACTTTGTTCAGTTTCTTGCGGTTCTGCAGGGTTTTGTGCAGTTTTTTTACACGTTGTTTCTCCCCAAAGGAGAGGTGTCCTTTTTCGAGGAAGAACTTGCGGTTTTCCATTATCATATCGCGCAACGACAGCGACACGGGGCACACTTTCTCGCAGTTGCCGCACATGGTGCAGGCGTAGGATACGAACTTGTAGTCGTCGATGGTTTCGAGGTGGGGGAGGAGTATGTTGGCAATGGGGCCGGAGAAGATGTTGTCGTAGGCTTTGTCGCCGGTGCACTGGAACACAGGGCAGACCTCGTTGCATCGTCCGCAATGCAGGCAGGCAAGGGCTTTTCGCTGTTTGGGGTACTGCATCACGTTACTGCGCATATTGTCGAGGATGAAAAGGATGTCCCTGTTTTGCGACGAGGGTGTGTAAAAAATCGGGAAAAGACGGCCGCCCTCAGCATCACGTTGTTCTTTTTTAATCTTGATATACAGTTCGGCAACGTCGATGTTTTTCAGCACCTGCTCGATACCGACCACGAAAACATTGATAACGTTGTTGTTCAAACGCTTGATAGTGTTTTCGTTACCTAAAATCAGAAACTGGTTTGTGTCGGCGATGATTTTGTTTACTTCGAAAAACTGTATGTTGGGCCACTCCTCGTTTTCCTTCACTTTTTCGCGTTTGAGGAACGACAGAAGGCCTATCTCGCTCCAGAGGTAGCTGTTTTTGTCGTCGATGAAGTAACTTTTTACGTTTTTGTCCCAGACAATGGTCCTAAGTCCGCGCAGAAGGTCGTCGTAGTTGGTGAACCAGTATTTCTTTCCGTTCAAAGGCTGCCATTTGTTGTCGAACGAGGTTAGCAGGTGGTCCAGCTCCTCCACATTCTGTTTCAGCGCAAAGCCGAGATGTTTCTTCGACAGACGTTGGTCGGCGTAGATAGAGTTGTCGTAAGCAGTTGACAAACCGCCTTTTGACATATCATTCGCCTTGGCGGAAATGTTATTCTCGGTTTCGGCTATAAAATTTTCGTAGTACGAACTCATTAAATTTCAATGGTTTATATTATTTCAAAGTCTGGTTAATTTTTTCCACACGGCGTTCGTGACGGCCACCTTCGAAATCGGTGTTCAGGTATTCCTTAACTATCTCGATGGCAGTATCTTTGTCGATAAAACGTGCCGGCATCGAAAGAATGTTGGCGTTGTTGTGCTGGCGGGCGAGTTTGGCAATTTCGGGAATCCAGCAGAGGGCGCAGCGCACGTTGGGGTATTTGTTCACCGTCATCTGCACTCCGTTTCCTGTTCCGCAAATCACAATTCCACGTTCGAAAACACCGTTGTTGATGTCGCGGCCCAGCGGATGAACCATGTCGGGATAATCTACGCTGTCGGCGGAATTGGTTCCGTAGTCCTTTACTATATATTGGTTTTCAGTAAGAAAAACCTTTACAGCCTCTTTCAATTCAAAGCCTGCGTGGTCGCAAGCGATGGCGATATTTTTATCTGTTTTTTCCATTGTTGATAATTTTTTTCAATCTACAAAAATACGAAAAAGCATAATTTCCTAATAATCAAAAAATATTATATTTCAACGCTTCAAAGTTAATACTTGTATTTTATTGGTTTAAAGTATTTTAAGAGTTAGTAACAGATAATTTGTTTATAAATAGTTCATTTTTCAAACGCGACTGCCGCGATTTAAAAAGTGGTGGTTTTTCAACAAAAAAAGAGGTCGATTTTAAACCAAAACGACTCCATTTTTTTTTAACAAAAATCGGTTTATTTGGAAATTAACAGAGTGTTTATAAAGTGTCAACTTTTTGAAAAAGAAAAAATTGAACGATAATAAAAATTGAAAACTTACACTTTTTGAGAATAAAAAATTTTCGGCAATTTTTTTTTAAACAAACTAACAAGCTAAAATAAAAGAAAACCTTTTTTAAAAAAGAATATTTTTATTTTTATTGAATAAATTAAAAAAATGTCTGTTCAAAACTTTTGATTGTTCGGGTAACGAAAATATTTCGTACTTTTGCAAACGAAAACGACAATAAAAATATCATCGCACTTTATGTATAAATACAATTTATACATAAAGTAAAAAACTGAAAATTAAATGAATACGAAAGAAATAAAAAAAGAAATCCTTCGGCTTAAAAAAGAAAAAAAAGCAGTAATTTTAGGTCATTACTACCAAATTGACGACATACAGGAACTTTCCGACTATGTTGGCGACAGCTTGGCGTTGGCCGAAAAGGCCCTTAACGTGGACTGCGACATCATCGTTTTCTGCGGTGTTCATTTTATGGCCGAGACCGCCAAAATCCTCAACCCCTTGAAAAAAGTGCTGCTGCCCGACATGGAGGCCAGCTGCTCGTTGGCGGAGTCGTGCAAAGGCGAGGATTTTGCCAAGTTCAAAGCCCAGTACCCCGACCACATGGTGATTTCGTATGTCAACTGCTCGGCGGAAATAAAAGCACTGTCCGACCTTATCTGCACCTCCGGCAACGCCGAAAAACTGGTGAACTCTTTGCCAAAAGACCAGAAAATAATCTTCGCCCCCGACAAAAACCTCGGCGGATACATCAACAGCGTAACCGGCCGCGAGATGGTGCTCTGGAACGGTGTGTGTATGGTGCACGACGCAATGCAGGCCGAAGAGATTATCAAACTGAAAGTTAAATACCCGCAGGCCAAGGTGATAGCCCATCCCGAATGCAACGGCGCACTGCTGAAAGTGGCCGATTTCATCGGATCCACCAAGGCAATGCTGAAATACATCAAAAAATCAGACAGCAAACAGTTTATCGTCGCCACCGAGACAGGTATTTTGTACGAAATGAAGAAAAACAATCCCGACAATGAGTTTATCACCCTCGGCGACGGTGGCAGCTGCGCCTGCTCCGACTGCAGTTACATGAAACTGAATACGTTGGAGAAACTCTACAACTGTCTGAAAGACGAGACTCCCGAAATTTTGATGAGCGACGAGATGATAGAAAAGGCCAAAAAGCCTATCATCCGTATGCTCGACATGTCGAAACAGCTGGGAATAATTTAGGAAGTTGAAAATTGAGAGTTGAAAGTTGAAAATTGAATTTTTAGAGTTGAAAATTGAAAATTGGAAGTTGAAATTGTTGTTATGAAACAGCCTGAGGAACTGCCTGTTGTGGAGGGCTACGAGCCACAGAAAAAGACCATAAGCATACTGTGGGCCAATATGTTGGCCATAGTTTTGTTTGTGGTTTTCGGAGCGTTGGACGTGCTGGCTCTGTTCCTGCTTTGGGGCGGAGAAAATGTGCGGTTTAGCAGCACACTGATGTTTTGGTTCCTGTTGTGTTTCTTGATAGGCATTGTAATTCACGAACTTATACATGGACTAACGTGGATTGGTCTCACCCGCAAGGGTTTCCGGCATCTGAAATTCGGTATGATGACCGGCGCGGTTTATTGCCATATCGACGTGCCGATGAAAAAACGCCATTATTTGATTGGCGCGATGATGCCGCTGATTTTGTTGGGGATAATCCCGACGATAGTTGGCATTTGTGTGGGCAGTTTGTTGTGGACTTTGGTCGGCGTTGCGCTGATTTCCGGCGCCGCTGGCGATATCATGATAGTGTGGGCCTTGCGCAATGAGTCCGCCGACGCCTTGGTGTACGACCATCCGTCGGAAGCGGGATGTTTAGTTTATCATAAAACTTCGGAGCAATGATAGGGCAGGAGATAGTATATAAATTTCTGAAAGACAACGAAATACCTTTCGACTACTACGAGCATCCCGAGGCTCCGACCATCGAGATTGCGGCGCAGTACTACCGCGGCGAGGGCACCACGCTGTGCAAAAACCTCTTTTTCCGTAACCACAAAGGCAACAAGCACTACCTTGTGATCCTCAACTCCCGCTACCAGCTCGACATCCACGACTTGGAACACCGTCTGCACCAGGGCAAACTCAGTTTCGCCTCCGAAGAGCGGATGCAGCGCTACCTCGGCGTGCGTCCCGGCTCGGTGTCGCTGTTCACATTGCTCAACGACGTAAACCACGAGGTGATTTTGTTTATCGACAAAACCCTGCTCGAATGCGAGAAAGTGAGTTTCCACCCCAACGACAACCGTGCCTCGCTGGTGATTTCGGTGGCAGATATGCTGAAAACCATTGAATTATGTGGAAATAACACCGAATTTTTGGAACTTTACTGAAAACCGAAAATAACACTGTTGATAAACCGAAAGAAATTGTTGAAAACCGAAAAATTTTGAAGCCACGATTCAGAAATATTAAATAGTTGATACATAATATGTTGTAGTGATGTTTCACGTGAAACATTTTTGATAGGAAAAACCTTGGAAAATTGAAGTTAAAATGCTGATAGAAAAATATATAGACAAAGAATTTATAACTATCCAACCCGAGTTCGATATTTTCAAAATATTGGACATTTTCTACGGCTGCGATTACAGCTCGGTGCCCGTTGTTGAAAATGGAAAATATCTCGGACTTGTGAAGGAGATAGACATTTTCGAGCTGCAGACCGACGCCGATACCCCTTTCGACGTGCGCAATTACGCCAAAAACTACAGCGTGCAGCCCGGACAGTCGCTCTTCGACGCCTGCAACGTGCTTTTCGAACAGGGTATCGACATAGTGCCGGTTATCGACGAGGAACGCAATTACCTCGGGGTGCTTACCGAACGCAGTCTGCTGCAGGCCGTTACGGTGTTCGGCGAAAACCAGCAGAACGGCATCATTTGGTATCAGGTGAGTAGCAACGACCTGCACCTGAGTCAGATGGCCTACATTGTGGAGGAGAACGGCGCGCATATCGTCAGTCTCAGCGTGATACCCGAGGAAAACTCCACCAACCTCACGGTGATGGTGAAACTCGACACCGCCAACGTGGCACCCGTGGTGCAGAGCCTCGAACGCCACGGCTACAGCGTGGAGTACAGCCGTTTCCACAGCCAGAAAGAGGAGTCGGACCTGCAGCGCAACTACAACAACCTGATGGTGTACCTGAATGTGTAATTAGTAATTTACAATGGACAATGATTTTTAGTTTGGAGTTTTTAGTTTGGAGTTTGTAGTTGGTGCGGCACTTCGACAGGCTCAGTGACCGCAACTTTTTAGCTGTTAAGAATAAAGTATGAAAAATATTTTGGTACATCCAATAATTTGTAGTATATTTGCAGAAGTTTATACGTTCTTCAAAGATAAACCGAACGAAAATATTTGAGTAATCAAAGATATATGCATACACACTGTGAGTCAGCCAGTACACTTGAACTGCAAGGACAAAAACTTGCTACGTATGCTGTTATCGGCAGATGTTGGCGGTATTTTACCGTCCAACAACAATGTTTGTTACTGGATTCTTCGTCTCGCTCGTATTCCCTTGTCCTTTGCTTTAGCAAACTGCGTTTGCTTTTGCAAAGGCACTGCGTCCATACTCGCGTACTCGAATCCATTTTTAGAAGTAGTACTGGCGCTCACGGAGTGTTTTTCTGATTAATACCAAGATAATGACCGACGATTTAAGGATTGAATTGCGTAACAGCATTGACACCGACACACTGGAGAGTTTATGCAACACCATAAACAAGGTGGGTCCGTATGTATCACGTCTGTCGGTTGAAAATCAGCTGTCGGTTTCGCGTCTTAGGTATTATACCGATGTGAAAGTTCGCAGAGACTCTTATCGCCAATTTCATATTCCGAAAAAATCGGGCGGTAAGAGAACAATTACTGCTCCATATGGCGAACTGAAAGAAATAATGTACGTATTGGCTTTTATCCTTGACGAATTGTATGTTTCTACATCGGAAGCGATGTCATTTATTCGTGGCAGATCTATTGTTGACAATGCATTTTGCCATATTGGACACAACTATGTTTTAAATATAGACCTTTCCGATTTTTTCACCAGCATTACTGCCGATATGGTTGAGAGAGGAATAGTGAAACTTGGTTTTGCTCCCTTGGTTGCAAGGAATGTTGCCACTCTATGTACCTATCCTTCTTTTAAAAACCACAATGTTGTTAACATAGTACCTCAAGGCGCACCCACATCACCGGTTATTTCCAACATTTGCGCTATGACTTTAGATAACCGTTTGTCGGGATTGGCTAGGAGATTCCATCTCAATTATTCCCGCTACGCCGATGATATTACTTTCAGCAGCAATCATAATGTATATCAACAAAATGGCGATTTTATGCTGGAACTACAACCTATTATTTCAGAGAGTCATTTTAAGATTAATCCGCGAAAGACTCGGCTTTTTAAAAAAGGTGAAAAACAAGAGGTTACAGGATTGACGGTGTGCGAGAAAACCAACGTTAGCCGCAAATATATAAAAAACCTCAGGGCACTTATACACAATATTAAACTGAAAGAGATACCCACAAAACACGAAATCAATGTAGCACGTGGGAAACTCAACTATCTCCGTATGGTCAAAGGTGCCGAGGACTCAACGTATCTTTCAAATTTAAAACGACTTAACATAGCTGTAAAAGGCAAGCACTTTGCTTAAAAAACATTACGTTTAAAGAAACCGACAAAACTAATCCCCCATGCCCCCACTCAAGCACCGCACCATCCCCATCTTCGTACCCGAAGTGTCGTGTCCCAACCAGTGCATATACTGCAACCAGCGGGTTATCTCCGGTCAGCAGCACATGCCCACCGACGAGGAGATTACGGCCACCATCGAGCGTTACTCCTCCACTTTCGAGGAGGGCACCCATGTGGAGCTGGCGTTTTTCGGGGGCAATTTCACCGGCATACCGATGTCGGAGCAGCAACGCCTGTTCGACCTTGTGCGGCCCTACTGCCAGCGCATAGGAGTGCAGGGCATACGCCTATCCACCCGTCCCGACTACATAAGCGACGAAAAAGTGGATTTCCTGAAAGCCAACGGCGTCACCACCGTGGAATTGGGCGTGCAGTCGTTGGACGACGAAGTGCTTGCCCGCATACGTCGCGGCTACACCGCCGAGACTGTGGAGCGGGCGGCGGCGATTATCCAGAAACGCGACATCGAAGTGGGTATGCAGATGATGTTGGGCCTGCCCGGCGACACTGCCGAGAAAGCCCAGCGCACCGCCCGCCGTATCATCGAGTTGGGCGCCACCAACACCCGCATCTATCCCACCCTTGTGGTGGCCCGCACCCTGCTGGCACGATGGTACGATCAGGGACTCTACACTCCGCTCACTCTGCAAGAGGCTGTAAATCAGTGCAAAGATATACTTTATCTCTTCGAAACCAACAATATAACCGTGCTGCGCGTGGGCCTGCACCCCACCGAAGGTTTCATCAGCCACACCGACTATCTGGCCGGACCTTTCCATGTGGCTTTCAAGGAGTTGGTGCAGACCGAGATATGGCACGACATTTTCGGCAAAGCCACGTTGCCCGCAGGCGATTTGGTAATAACGGTGCCAGAAAGTCAGCTCAACGCCGCCGTGGGGCATGGTGGAAAAAACAGAAACGCCTTGCAGCAGCGGTGTCGAAGCGTAAAATTCCGCACTTCGCCCAACCTTAAGCCTTATACTTTTGTAAATGCTTGACAATGTGTAGCAAAGGCGGTTGTGGCGCGCATTTGTAACTTTTTCAAACAGCAGCATAATAAAAAAAACAATTTAACGTTTTAGATAAAGTTGTTAATTAATAAAAAATCAAACCCATGAAAAAACACCTCATTCTTTTTGCAGCCGTTGTTTTGGCAATGAGCCTCGCTTTTGTGTCGTGCGACAAAACCGAAGATAATGACAAACCCAACACCTCTGAGCAGCCCGAACCCAATAATGAGCCCGATTACACTCATTTCAACATCGTGCCATACACATGGACCATTACCCAGATACAGAACGACGGACTGAACGAATACATTTCCAATATGATAAACCAAGCCCTTGCTTCGGGCAATTTGCACGTAAGTTTCGAAGGTGAAACCGGCGGGCTGGAAACCCAGTATGCCGGCTGGCAGATGCATGTTGCCTACAACACAACCAATGTGCTGAATTTCAATATGGATAGCTATAGTCCACAAACACAGCAGATTGTAATAACCAACACCACATCCAGCTATAGCGGGATAGTTTCAATTACCGCCGACACCGAAAAAGTGTATATGAACGTGGCCACCACAGCTGCCAACTCGGAGCAGGCTTTCACAATAATGGCCTGGATTCCAAATCCACTAAATGAATGATAAAGGGATAAATACGAATAAACCAAGGTCGGAGTGGCAAACTCCGGCCTTTTTTATTTTATCGATTTGTCGAAACGTAAAGCCAGGCTGTAGTACCAGCCGAGGGTTATCAGACTCATTGCCGCACTTACTATCGCAAAAAGGGCTATTGCCAAAGCAAAATCGGCGTACACAATACCGATTATCAAAGCCGTAAGTCGCAGCACGAAAAGCACGATATTGAGTATCATATCGGTACGCTGAGTGGAGAAAATGCTTGGCAGAAACGACAGCGAAGAGGTGAGGTGGCTGATGAAAATCCACGGCAGGACCATAAGCAGATACGGCGTGCAGGCCGTCCATTGGCTGCCGAAAAGCAGAGCGATGATATTGTTGGCAAAAACGCCTCCCAACACGAAAACGGGAATGAAAACAAGGGCGTTGAGGGCGATAAATTTGTTGGTTTTCGGGATAAGAGGCTGGTTTTCGCGGTAACGTACCGAGAAATTCTTGTAAAGCACGCTGTGGAAAGCTCCCGAGAAGAAACTCACCGGGCGGAAGGTGCAGGTCATCGCCAGCGAGAAAAGTCCGATATATGCGTTGTCGAAATAAAAGGCGAGGAGTATGAACGGCAGGTTGTACGAAAAGCTGTTGACAAAGCCTTTAGGCATCGAGAACAACGGGAAATTGCGCCGCAGCGAGGCCATCTCCTTAGCCTCGGCCCACGTGGTTTTGGGCAGTTGCAGACGGTGCAGGGCAATGCGGTAGTTGATGTTGCCGACCATTTGTCCCACAAGGCTACCTGCAGGCAGGGTGCCGTTGGTGAGATGTGCGAAACCGGCAGCCAGCTTTGCCACCGCCGCCGCCACACTGTTGGCGATATTGGAAAAAGCCATCTGTCCGAAGGCTTTGGCGTAGTTGAACAATGCCTCATAAACCCGAGTAGTGCCGCAGAAGAAAATCATCGGGGGTATGAGGAACACTGTGTAGTCGGCTTTGCCGAGGGCGAAAATTACCGCCACCACCGCCACCGCAGCAAGCGAAAACACCGTGTTTACACGCATTGCCAGACGAGCCGTGGCCGCAGCCTCCCTTTTATCTCTGCCAAGCATCACCGACTCCTCGTATTTTCCTGTGGATAAAATGGTTAGCACATCCACAATGCTGAGCCAGGTGGCATATAACCCTAAGTCGGACTGGGAGAAAAGACGTGTTATAAGAGGGTAGATGAGCAACGCAATGGCCTGTCCGATAAAACTGCTGGAGACCAGAGTAAGCGAATTTTTGGCAAACTCCGATTTTAGTAGCGATAACGGATTGTTTTTCATTGCTTTGTGCGGTGTGTTATATATCGTTTTTGTAGCGTCGTGCCGTCCATTCGATAGCCAGAAGCAGAACAATGGCCACGAAAAGCCACGGCAGTTTTATCAGCTCGGAATACTTATAACGGCTGAACATCACATTTCGTATATCGTCGCGTTTTTTGAGCAGTTCGGGCAGCTGCGAAAGCTGTCGCGGATAGAGCTTTTGTCCGCCGCTGTTTTGCGCAATGGTATTCAAAAGGCTGTGGTCGGCGGTGAGGTTGTGTTCCTCGATGTCGTTTTTCTGAACGGCGAAAGTGCCGTTTTTATGGTAGTTTTTTCCGTTGAAAAAGGTTTTTGCGTTGTATGTGTAGCGGCCTTGCGGCAATATGCCGATGGCGGCGGTGTAGGCGTTTTGCGTGCGCGCGAAAGCAAAGTTGCGACTTGTGCCTTTCTCGTCGGCCACGGAGAGTGACACTTCGGGACTGTTCACCAGCTCGAAATTGTCGTTGTACAGCTCTGCGTCGAGGGTTATCACCTCGTTCTCGGCGAAAGCGGCCTCGGCCCGTACCACGAATTTCTCTTTTGCTGACTGCTGGGCGAGGTAGGTGCATGTTTTGTCCAAAAAGGTGCCGAACGCCTCGCTGGAGCCGTTTTGCTGGTAGTCGGCCAAAGGCCAGCGCCACAGTCCGTCGCCCACCACAAAGCCGTAGCGGATGCCGTTTTTCTGGCCGAAAGCCACAAGCGGACGGTTGGTGACGATATTGCCGATTTTTGCGTAAAGCAGTGTCTGTGTGGATGTTGTAGTTGCGATGTTGCCGAAAGGCACGCTCAGCGGCGGAAAGCTCTCCACTTGGCGGATGCCGTCGTCGGTGGAGAAACTGCCGAAACTGCCGTTGACCGATGCTGTAGCCTCGTCCATGCGGGAGCCTTTGGCGTTAAGCGTAAGTCCCATCTGTAGACGGTCGAAACGCTCGTTGGCCGTTTGCTGTCCCAACACGAACAGGGCGGGGACTTGCGATTTTAAAACCTTGTCGACCAAGGCGTTGTGTGCGGCGTTGTTGTCGGGCAGCTGGTGGAGGACGAACAGGCTGTAATCCAACGGGTTACCATTGAATTTGTCGGCCATGAAAGTCTCCGCCTCGTAGCTCTCCCGAGCGTCGAAATACCTTTTCATGGCCCCGAGGTCGGGATGGGGAGCCTGAGCCACAATGGCCACGCGGCGACGGCTGTCGAGCACCTCCACGGCAAAGGTAAGAACGTTGTTCGACACCGAAGCCTCGCCCTCGCAGGTCTGCAGACGCACGGTGTAGAGCTGAACCCCCGCCTTGTCGGCGTTGAGCAGTATGTTCTCCGTGGTGAAAAAATGGTCGGAGGTGTAACGTATCTCTTTGGAGAACAGTGTTTTGCCATTATTTTCCACAGTCAGTCGCTTGGTCTGGCCCTGTAGTTTGTCGGCTTTCACCGAAATTTCCACCGGAAAACGGCTGTTGAGATAAGTTATTCGGTTGTATTTCAAGTTGTTGAGTGTGGCATCCTTGCGGATGGCGGTGTCGCCCAAGGCAATGGTATAGATGGGGTAGGGGGCGTTGCCGCCCGACACATGCGGGGTGTGGCCCGCGTTGTATATGCCGTCGGAGGCGAGGACCACCGCCCCCACGTTGCGGCCTTTGTATATGTCCGAAATTTCGTCCAAAGCGAGGGAGATATCGCTTGACGGTTGGTCGAAACGTCCGTCGAAGCCTTGCTGCAGGGCGCCGCCGAACGAGAACACTTCCACCTGATAGTCGTCGGAAAGCTCCTTTTTCAGTTGCTCGAAACTTTGCAGGTACTCGTTGCGGTAGTAGGCGGAGTCCTTGCCGAGGACGATGGACTGCGAGTTGTCGTGCAGAAGCACCACCACAGGCTTTTCGGTCTCCACCACGTGGTTTTTGAGCATGGGCGAGAGCAGCAGAAAGCTGATGAAAAACACAGCCAGAAACCTCAAAACCGCCAGCACTGCACGGGTTTTTGCCGACATTTCGTGCTTTTTCCCAATAAAATAAAGCACTACGGCATACACCGCCCCAAGAGCGACGCACACTGCCACACCGATCCACGAAAAGTCTGTCAGAATGTCCATTTTTTCTGTTGATTTGCGATTGCAAAGATACGATTTTTTGACGGATTTTCAGACTTTTAGATTTTCTGAAAATAATTTTTCCAAGCCACACAATTTACAAAATAAGTTTCCGTTATTGAATGCAACTAAAATCATTTTTTCACTAATTTTAAATTCTTTATTTATGGAGCAGAATGAAAATCCACAAGTAGAAAACCAGCCTGTTGAGCAAAATCCGCAGCCACAGCCCGTTCCCGGACGTATCACTCCGCCGATGCCTCCCAAACCCAAGGAAAAAAAGCCCAATATCGGACTGAAAATCCTCCTTATCGCCGGACTTAGCTTGGGTATGCTAATTCCCCGCATCTTTATCGGACTTCTGATCGACGGCCGCGAGAGAGCTGCCAAGTCATCCAGCAACGAAGTGTTTGCAAGCTGGGGTGGTGAGCAGACAATCAACGGCCCTGTTCTGTACATTCCACAAAAGAAAAATGTAAAGAAAACAGAAATTAAGTCGGAAAATAATTCATCAGTTGCAGAAGTTAAAGATGCTGATGCTGACGAAGAAGAGACAGGAGCAATATACATTGTTCCCGAAGATTACAACTTTTCGGGAAAACTCAGTTCTGAAAAACTGCACCGCGGTATCTACGACGTTGTTGTATATAAAACCACTGCCGACCTCAAAGGAAGTTTTGAGATGCCCGAAGATCTGAACGATATCAACTGGGATAATTACAATCTGACAAACAGTAAGTTATATGTAGATTTTGGAAGAAAACCCAATCCCAATCTGACGGATAAGATTTCAATAAACATTGGCGACACGACGTATGCCATGAAATACAACTCCAAACTGGTGGCGATGGCCTGCAACTATGATGCCACATCGTTTGTGAAAGAGGGTAAAAAGCTGGATTTCTCCACACAGATTTCTATGAAAGGCGCATCGTCGTTTTCCGTTGTGCCTGTGGGCAATACCAGCACAATACACATGGAGTCCGACTACCCGTCGCCGAGTTTCAAGGGTGCTTGTCTGCCCGACACCCGCGAGGTCACTTCCGACGGATTCACCGCCGACTGGAAAGTTGTGCGCAACATCCCACTCGATTTTTCGTCGAAACCAACAATGACCAAGTACTATGATTACGAAGACTTGAGAGAAGTTTATTATTATGACGATGAAACAACCAACAATATCAATGGCATTCACGTGGAGATGAACATGCCGGTTGACCAGTACACCCAAAACGACCGCGCAATAAAATACTCCTTCCTTATTGTGGTGCTGACGTTTATCACCGTGTTTGTTGTCGAAAACCGCAAACGCACTCCCATACACTGGGTTCAGTACCTGCTTATCGGCTTCGCCATAATGGTGTTCTACACCCTGTTGCTTTCGTTCAGCGAGTATCTGACTTTCTGCTGGTCGTACCTCATAGCTTCGGCAATGACAATAGGGCTGATAACCGCATATATGGCCGGAATACTGAAAGTGCACAAAACGGCTTATTTGGTTGGCGCTATACTGGCCTTCCTTTACGCCTTTATCTACGTGCTGCTCAGCCTCGAGACAATGTCGCTGCTTGTAGGAAGTATCGGACTGTTTGTGATACTTGCCGTGATAATGTTCGCTTCGCGCAAGATCAACTGGCAGGGCAACGACAAACAGTAAGTTTTATCAAAATTTGAAATAAAAAACCCCGTCATCGTAAAGGTGGCGGGGTTTTTGTTTTTTTTCCGTACAGTTTATCTTATTGCCGAAAGCAGTGTGTCACCGTATTTTTCGCGGTAAATTTTGGCCAAGTCCATCACCTTGTCCATATTCTTCACCACGTTTTTGTCCTTGTCCTTCTCGCCTTCGGTGAGGTCATAGTAGGGGATGATGTCGAAATGCAGTTTCAGTTTCTTGTCCTTTACTCCGTGCGAGCCGTCGGCGTTTACAAGCTCATGCGAGTCGCGGTAGCCGATAATGCAGCGGTCGGCGGCCCAGCGCAAGTGCTCCATCTGGTAAAGGATGGAGGGATTCTGCTCAAGAGTGTCGCGGTAAACCATATAGGTGCGGTAAATCTCTATCTGATAGCGGTTTGCAAAGCGCATATCCTCGTTGAGAGGAATCCAAAGGTGGTAGGCGTCGTTGAGGGCGCGTTCGGGTTCGGCGTTGGCGTATTCGAAGTAGGTGGGGTATTTCTTTGTGTCGATGGAGAAACCGCCGCTGTAGCTGTAGTTGTAGAAAGCGTTGATAATCATCGGCATAATGTCGTCGACGAGGGCGTCGTCCATACCTTTGTCGAGGGTGCCGAACACTTTTATGTTGCGGTATTTGTCGTTTTCGCTGCTAAGCAGTTCGGCCAAACCGGTCTGCATCTCCTGACGGACGAGAATTTCCACATTTTCGTTGTGTACCACCTCGTCGTAGCCTTGACTGTTGCGGACAAAGTTGTAATACAGCGAGTCGGGTAGGCTGAGGGCGGTGGAGAGGCTCAAGTCGGGGTCGCTGAGGCAGATGGCCACGGTGAGAATGGTGTTGGGGTCGGTGGCGGACTCTTTGAGCATCTTGCGTATTTCGTGGTCCTCCACGCTGTTGTTCAGGAACCGCATCTCTATGTCGGAAATCTGGTTTATGTAGCGGTAGCGCGAACGGAGTAGGGGATAGAGTTCGTCCATACGGTTGTCCACCACGGTGATGATGGTTTTGTTGCATCCAGTGCGTTCGTCGTAGTTGGGGTAGTGGCACAGACGCAGAGCTTCGAGGAACAACGCAACACCCATATTGTCCAATCCAACGATAACGAGGTGAACGTGTTTGTCGGGTTCGGTCATCTGACCGCGGTCGAGGGTGCGGTAGTTGGGCAATGCATAGGTGCCCCACAGCATACGTGCCCAGTTTTCGTAGAAATTGAACGGACGCAGGTAAGTAACTTCGCGGCTGTCGTGGGCGTAGTATTCTTTTGGAATTGTGATCTGTTTGATGGTGGAGTACGACATGGCTTTGTCGAACTGCACGTTTACACGTAGGATGTCTGAGTTGTGCTCCTGACGGATGGCCTTTATCTTCTTGGCGCATTCGAGGTTCATGGAGTCGCGGCCGCTGCCGTAGCCCTCGCCGAGCACGAACACCTCGCGTGCGGTGTCGATGTTGAGGCGGCGCAGCTGGCTTTCGGAGTTGAGGTTTCCTGAATAGATGATGGTGGCTTTCTCCACATCGGGCAGCTGTGTCTGTATGTCGCGGCGTATGTCGGGCACATTCTGGTTTGTGAGGATGATGACGTAGGGCATCTTGCCCTCTTTGTGGCGTTTTTTCAGGTTGCTGATAAGAGGCACGCAGGTGTCGCCGTAACCAATTATGATGTAATGGTTTTTCAGTTTGCGGTAGGTGCTGTGACCGAGTTTGTAGTTGTCGGCGCGCGTGGCCGCGATACGGTTAATGGTGGCCACCACCAAACCAGTAAACACCACTATTCCAAGTAGATACATCAAAATCGGAATTACAGCCGTTTCGCTGTTGTAGGCGCTTTTTTGCATTGTCACGGGACTTACGAAATCGGCGAAAGCCATACTTCCGGTGCCGTTACGACAAACATAGTACGACGCTGCGATGTCGAATACCAGCAGAAACACCCCCACCGACAGTCCGAGCTGTCCCCAGATGCCTTTGGCAAGGGTCTGGTCGATGGCGAATTTGGCAGGCTGGTTGTGGTATTTTGTTATAAACCAAGCAGCTATAAACACTACTATGGCCACTCCGAACCATATCAAACCGTTGTTGGTGGGCAAAAATACAAGCATCAGCGCATACGCAAGCAGCAGCAGGTGCAGCCAGATGTTCTTTATGACGTTAAATACTTTTTTCATTATGATATAATAGGGTGATTGTCAATTTATTATGTGATAACGCGGTTCAGTTCCTTGCCTATGGCCATACGCACGGCCTCGTATTGTTTTATCCTGGCGAGAAGCATCATCATTTCATCGTCGTTGGGGGCGGTTTTCAGTTCTTCTTTAGCTTGGGTTATTTTTTGCTCAAGCTTTTTCATTTTAAGGTTGAGCATGGAGTCGTGCAGGTCGTTGGCTATCACATTGGGGTCGTCGGGCGAGGGGGTGGAGATATTGTACATCTCATACCATTTTTCGCTTATGGAATAGGGTTGCGACAGCAGTGTGGCGGCGAGCAGACGGATATCTTCTTTGGGGTGGTTAACAAAATGCTGGTCCGGCGGCAGGCTGCCCTGTTTTAGAAACGCCTCATATTCATCGAAAATGCTTTGGTACAGCGGGTTGTCGAATTTGATATTGTCGTTCAGTATGTCGCTTATCACAAGGGTTGCCACGTAATATTCCTCAAAAATATCTTTACCATCCTCGTCCTTGGCGGGTTGTGTAATCGTGTCGTTGCCGTGACTCAGCAGTATCTCTATTATTTTTTTCTCCTGTTCCTCGCAGGGGAAGAAACTTTGCAGAAACTGGTTGCCGGATTGGGAAGTAATAGGTGTTGTGGTTCCGCTGTCGGTTTCGTCGGCGGGCGGAGGGGTAGTTTCTTGCGGAGCCGTTTCGGCGTTTTTGTGTTCTTCGTCGTAGGCCTTTTGTTTGTTTCGGAGAATGGCTTTTGCCACGCTTTGCGCGATGGTATCTTCGGAAATCCGCATCATCGAGGCGCATTCGTGGACGCTCTCAGTGCGTTCCATCAGGTCGCCCACAAGGGCAATCGTGTTCACCATCTCGCTAGCGGCTTGCGAAATTTTCAACGGGTCGTTGCCGGCGTCTTTCAGCAGTATTCCGGTTTTGAAACGCACAAAGTCGATGGCGTTGTCCTTGACAAAATTCTGTATGGCCTCGGAGCCGTATTTCTTGGCGTAGCTGTCGGGGTCGTCGTTGTCGGGGAAAAGCACCACACGCACCCTCATTCCTTCGCCCAGCAGCAGGTCGATGGCGCGTATCGCCGCCTTGACGCCGGGCGGGTCGCCGTCGTACATCAGGGTGACGTTGCGGGTGTAGCGTTTTATCATGCGTATCTGCTCTTTGGTGAGCGAGGTGCCGCACGAGGCAATGGTGTTTTCCAGCCCCGCCTGGTGCATCGAAATAACGTCGATGTTACCTTCCACAAGATAGCAGAGGTCCTGTCGGGAGATGGCGCTCTTGGCTTGGAAAATGCCGTACAGTGTGTTGCTTTTGTTGTAGATTTCGGAGTCGGGCGAGTTGACGTATTTCGCCGCCGTTTTTTCGGAGGTGAGCACCCTTCCGCTGAATCCCAGCACCCTTCCGCTGGCGTTGAAGATGGGGAACATCACCCTTCCGCGGAAACGGTCGTATATACGTCTCTCGCTTCCTTCCTTCATTATGCTCAGTCCCGATTTCACAAGGGCGTCCTCGCTGTAGCCTTGCGAGATGGCGTACTTGGTAAAGGCCTCCCACTCGTCGAGACAGTAGCCGAGGCCGAATTTCTTAATGATGTCGTCGCTCAGCTGGCGCTCGTAGAAATAAGCCAGGCCGATGTTACGGCCGTCCTCGTTGTTGTAAAGCAGGTCGGCGAAGTGTTTCTGTGCGAACTCGCTGACGTGGAAAAGGGTGTCGCGTTCGGTCTGCGCCTGACGCTCTTCGTCGGTGAGCTCCTTCTCCTTTATCTCGATGCCGTATTTGTTTGCCAGGAAGCGCAGCGCGTCGGGGTAGGAGAAATGCTCGTGTTTCATCAGGAAATGCACGGCGTTGCCGCCCTCGCCGCAGCCGAAGCATTTGAAAATGCCTCGCGACGGGGATACGGAGAAAGAGGGGGTTTTCTCGTTGTGGAACGGGCAGCAGCCCCAATAGCTTGCTCCGCGTCGGTGCAGCGACACAAATTCGGATACCACCTCCTCTATGCGAGTGGCGTCGAGTATCTTCTGAACTGTGTCGGGAGGTATCATAACAGTATTATTCTAAATTCCAAGTGGCACCGTCTTTGCCGTCCTTTACTGTAATTCCTATCTCTTTCAGCTTGTCGCGTATGGCGTCGCTGGTGGCCCAGTCCTTGTTGGCTTTGGCTTTGGCGCGTATGTCGAGGATGACGTCCATCAGTCCGTTGAGCACAGCGGCGTTGTCCGACGAGCTTTCGTCGGTGAGGCCGAGTATCTCGAAAGCGAACACATCGAAGAGGCTTTTCAACTCGTCGATGTCGGCCTGTGTCAGCGTCTCCTTGCGGTCGTGAACGCTGTTGATGGTCTTCACCGCTTCGAACAGGTGGGCTATCACAATGGGGGTGTTGAAGTCGTCGTTGATGGCGTCGTAGCAGTTCTGTTTGTATTTGCTGATGTCCACCGACGAGGTTTTGGAGGGCTGCAGCGAGCCGAGGGTCTTGTAGGCCTGCATCAGACGTTGGTAGCCTTTTTCGGCGGCCTGCAGTGCCTCATTGCTGAAATCCACGGTGCTGCGGTAGTGAGCCTGCAGTATGAAGAAACGTATGGTCATCGGGCTGTAGGCCTGTTCTATCAGCTCCTTGCCGTCTTTATCCTTGTGCGAGGTGCCGTTGAAAAACTCGTCGAGGGTGATGAAATTGCCTAGCGATTTGCCCATCTTCTTGCCGTCGATGGTAATCATATTGTTGTGCATCCAGTATCTGCACGGGCCGTGACCGGTTACGGCGGTCTGCTGTGCTATCTCCGACTCGTGGTGCGGAAAGATGAGGTCCATTCCGCCACCGTGTATGTCGAAAGTCTCGCCCAAGTATTTGGTTCCCATGGCGGTACATTCGGTGTGCCATCCGGGGAATCCCACGCTCCAAGGCGAGTTCCAGCGCATGATGTGTTCGGGTGCCGCTTTTTTCCATAGGGCGAAGTCGGCGGAGGCGTGTTTGTCGTCCTGTCCGTCGAGCTCGCGGGTGGTGGAGAGCTGGTCTTCGATGGCGCGACCCGAAAGGCAGCCGTATTTCTTGGTCTTTTCCTGATATTTGCGTATGTCGAAATAGATGGAGCCGTTGCTTTCGTAGGCGAGACCTGCCTCGAGGATCTTCTGCACCAGCTCTATCTGCTCGATGATGTGGCCCGAGGCTCGTGGCTCTATGCTGGGGTGCAGCACGTTGAGACGGTCCATGGCGGCGTGGTAGCGGTCGGTGTAGAGCTGTGCCACCTCCATAGGTTCGAGGTCCTCGAGACGGGCTTTCTTGGCAATCTTGTCCTCGCCTTCGTCGGCGTCGTGTTCAAGATGTCCCACGTCGGTGATGTTGCGCACGTAACGCACTTTGTAGCCGAGATGCCGCAGGTAGCGGAACACCACGTCGAAAGTGATGGCTGGACGCGCATGTCCCAAATGGGCGTCGCCGTAAACGGTGGGTCCGCACACGTACATTCCCACGTGCGGAGCGTTCAGCGGACGGAAAAGCTCTTTCTGTCGCGAAAGAGTGTTGTATATAATAAGTTCGCTTTCCATAATATAAACAATTGAATTTAAGTGTATTGTCTAAAAACGATTGGTTTTTGTTCAAACTACAAAGATACGAAAAAAAAAGCGCTTTGCGAAATCTGTTTTTCATTACGTAAATTGATGCCCTTTTTCCCGCCATTTGTATATGAAAATCAAGAAATCTCAAAAACATTTGCTTTTTTCGTAAAAAAATGCGACCTTTGCTGTTTCAAAATCAAGAAGTTTAAACAAACAAACACATATCACTATGGCACTCGACAAAACCGCAGAACAAAACGTAAATACTTGGCTTAACGGCAATTACGACGAAGATACAAAATCGGCAATCCGTAAAATGATGGCCGAAAACCCCGAAGAGCTGAACGAGAGTTTCTACAAAAACCTCGAATTCGGCACCGGCGGACTGCGTGGAATCATGGGCATCGGCACCAACCGCATGAACCGCTACACCGTGGCTATGGCCACCCAGGGCCTGGCCAACTACGTGCTGAAAAACCTCGGCACCAGAACTCCCCAACCCAAGGCCGCCGTTTCGCACGACAGTCGCAACAATAGCCGCCAGTTTGCCGAAATCACCGCCAAGGTGCTGGCCGCCAACGGTTTCAAAGTGTATCTGTTCGAAGACCTGCGTCCCACCCCCGAACTCTCGTTTGCCGTAAGGCACTACGGTTGCAACATCGGTGTGATGGTTACCGCCAGCCACAACCCCAAGGAATACAACGGCTACAAGGCCTACTGGAGCGACGGCTGCCAGCTCGTGGCACCGCACGACACCAACGTTATCGACGAAGTGCTGAAAATCACCGCTCTGGAAGACATCAAAACCGAAGGAGGCGAGAGAAACATACAGATCATCGGCAAGGAGACCGACGACATCTACCTCGACAAGGTGATGAAAAACAGCATTATGCCCGATGTAGTGAAACGTCAGCACGACCTCAAGATAGTTTATTCGCCACTGCACGGCACCGGAATAACCCTTGTCCCTAAGGCTTTGCAGAAAATGGGATTCACAAACGTAAATGTCGTAGAGGCACAAGCCGTTGCCGACGGCAATTTCCCCACCACCAAATCGCCCAACCCCGAGGAGAAAGCCGCCATGGAACTCTCCATGAAACTGGCGCAGGACATCGACGCCGACATCGTTATGGCCACCGACCCCGACGCCGACCGCGTGGGAGTGGCGGTGAAACGCAACGACGGACAGTGGATGCTCCTCAACGGCAACCAAACAGCCTCGATATTAATCTATTACCTGCTTATGCAGCGCAAACGTCTCGGCCTGCAGCAGCCCAACGACTATATCGTGAAAACAATAGTAACCTCAGAACTCCTTGCCGACATCGCCCGCAAAAACGGCGTTAAAAGCTACGACGTGCTGACAGGTTTCAAATACATCGGCAACAAAATCCTCGAACTCGAAGGCCGTGAGAAATTCATCGGCGGCGGCGAGGAAAGCTACGGATACCTTATCGGCGACTTCGTTCGCGACAAGGACGCCGTGAGTGCCTGCACCATGATTGCCGAAATTGCGGCATGGGCCAAAGACCAAGGCAAGACTTTCTTCGACATACTGTGCGACCTCTATGTGGAATATGGTTTCTACAAAGAAGACCTGCTTTCGATAACCAAGAAAGGCAAATCGGGCAGCGAGGAGATTAAGCAGATGATGTGCGATTTCCGCAACAACACCCCGACCAAAATTGCCGGCTCCGACGTGGTTTGCGTAAAGGACTACTCCACACTTCTCAGCACCGACAAAGCTACGGGCAAAGCCGAACCCATCGACCTGCCCAAGAGCGACGTGCTGCAGTTCTTCACCGCCGACGGAAGCAAGGTAACTGTGCGTCCCTCCGGCACCGAGCCGAAGATTAAATTCTATTTCGGCGTGAAGGCCCCCCTCGCCAGCGCTGCCGACTACGACAATACAAACAAGATGCTTGCGCAGAAAATCGAAGCCATCAAAGCCTCGCTGGGACTGGCATAAAGCGACACTGATAAACAGGATAAAAAGAAAAGCGACCCTCTTTCGAGTGGTCGCTTTGTGTTTTGTTTTTATTGGTGCGTGGAGTATAACGGAATCGAACCGATGACCTCTTGACTGCCAGTCAAACGCTCTAGCCAACTGAGCTAATACCCCATCATTTTGAGTTTGCAAAGTTACACTTTTTTTTCCGAAATAAAAAATTATAACCCAAATATTTTTTTGCCACCAAAACACACTTATTGTAATTTGTTGAAAAACAAAATAATACACCAACGCCAAAATACACACGTATGTGCGTGATAGTCTGCCGGAATTATCAAAAAACCGACAAATTTCGGAACAGAAAACGCTTTTTTCGAGCAGAAATCCGCAAAAAAACAACCACAACAGCGTAGCCGTTATGGTTGTTCGTTTTTTGTTATTTTTCTTTTGTCAGAAAAGCACTACCACTGTCCGTCGAAGTTGGTCCAGATGTAGTCGCCGGCTTCCCACGCTTTGTTCACAGCCTGGTTGCCGCAGCTGTTGCTGAAATCGGTGAGCATCTTTATCGCCTCGTCGCGTTTGCCCTCTTTGAGCAGTTGCAGGGCACGTTTCTCTATGTCGTAATGTTCGTCGATAAAACCTTTTTGCAGCGGAACCCAGAAAGCGTCCACCACATGTCGCATATCGCCCCAGCGTTTAGCGGCGATGGTCCCCAGTCGGTTGAAGGCCCACCAAGCGGCCTTGCGGCTGAAACCCGTCTCACGACCGCAGGTCTTGTAGGTCGTAGGCAGGTCGGTGACGTTGGCGTAGAACGGCACGTATATCGACGAAGCCACGTTGTCGAGGTCGAACCAGCAGAGAGCCCCCACTTCGTCGGGCAGCCAGTTGCGGCACTGCAGTATGGTGGCGTAAACGGTGAAATGCACGGCAATGCTACGTTCGCCACGGGCGTGCCATCCGCCGTTGATCTTGTGCAGAGCCAGTTCGTCGGCTTTCATAAATGGGTTGGCAAGGGGCGACATCACCGTCTTGCCCTCCTTGTCGGTAACGGTGAGGGTTTTACGCATGTCGTACTCGGTGCCTTCGTAATAATCTTTGAACACCCGCATCATATCCTCGACGCTCACCAGCGAGTCGGGTTTTACGGAGAAGGGGTAGTTCTCGGCATTGGGGTCGAGTTTCAGGCTCGGGGCCAGAAGGTCGAACACACGCCACTCCCTGCGGCGGCAGGCCAGCATGGTGCGGGTTTCGGGAGCGTAGGCGTAGGCAAAACGGAAAGGCTCTTTCTTCTTGTCCCACCAGCCGTTTTCTTCGGCAAGGGAATAAACATTGTCGGAGGCCATAAAATAGTCCTTGTTTTTGAGGTCTATCTCGCAGATGCGCGAAGCGTTGGCGTTGACCGAGATATGGTCGTCGGGGACACGCTGGGCAGCCCACACGGCACCTATTTTGTCCTTGCCGGGACCCATTATCTCAAGGTGCCACACCTCGTTTTTGTCGGCAATGGTAAGACACTCGCCGGCGTCGTTCCATCCGTATTTCTTGAGCAGCTCTCCGGCAGTCTTGATGGCCTCGCGTGCTGTGGAGCAGCGTTGCAGCAGCAGCATGCACAGACGTTGGCAGTCGATAAGGCCTTTGTCCGACTTCAGTTCCGCACGTCCGCCGAAGGTGGATTCGCCTATGGCCAGCTGTTTTTCGTTCATGCAGGGGTATGCGGTGTTGAAAAACTGGTAGGTGTGCGCCACCTGAGGTATCTCGCCTATCTCGATATTTTCGTAGCGCGGCATCTTGCCCTCCACCTTGGGAGCCCAGCGGCGGAGGTAGAGTTTCTGCATCTCGCCTTTCTGGTGGTCTTTGGCAGGTTCCACCCATATATTGGTGCGCGAGCGGTGGCTGTCGTCGGTGTGGGAGGTCATCACCGAGCCGTCCTTGGAGGCCAGACGTCCCACGGTTATCGAGGTACATTCCATTCCGGCGATTTCTTCGTCGGGAGTGATTTGGGCAAAAGCGGTACACGAAACCGCAAGTGCCAGCATTAGAGCGAGTTTCTTCATTGTGTCTCTGATTTTAGTTTCTGCAAAGATACGATTTTTTTTAGTTCGGAATTCGGATTTAGGATTTCGGAATTTTTTTTTGAGTTAAAAAACTGCAAACTGCCCTCTGCCCCCTGAATCCTGACAACTGCCCCCTAATTATTCACGCTTTTCCTGTATTCCGCTGGGGTTTGGCCTGTATGTTTTTTGAAGAAAGTGCCGAACTGCGAAGCGTTTTTGAACCCTAAAGCCTTGCCTATGTGCGCCACGGGAGTTTCCATGTTCTTTAGCTTGCTTTTGGCCTCCTGTATAACCCTGTCGTTGAGCCACTGCTGCACCGAGAGACCTGTCTGACGCTTCACCGCTGAACACAGGCGAACCGACGAGACATCCAACATCTTGCAGAAATACTTTTTGTCCCTACGCCTGTCGCCGTGCGTGGATAGCAGGTTGGCAAACGACTGCATAAGCGACGCGCCCTCGGACTCGTCGGCACGCACCGAATGACGCTCCATTATAGTGCCAATCATATTGGTGAACGAAAGCACTATTGGCTCCAGCACCGAATACTCTTTCATATTGTGGTGGAGGCACTCGGCAATAAGGTTGAAATAAAGGTCGAGTATCGACACCTCGTCTTTCGACAGTTTGAAACACACCGGATTTTGCACAATCCTGTTAAGTATGCTCTGCACCCCGAAACCGAAGGCGATGATTTTCGGCTCGAAATTGTCCGACAGTTCCACTGGCGTTAGCACGCAGTTGCTCGGCGTAATCATAAGCATGTCCTCCGCCGCCCTGAACTGCTTTAAGTTGGCCAGTTCCACAGAGAACCCCTTCTTGACAAGCATCACACGGACTTCCTGCGACAGAAACGCCTTGCCAATATTTTGCAGCATATACTCGCGCATCGTTTCTTTGCCGATGATTATCACAAGGTTGTCGCCGAAAAAGTCTTCGCTGCTTTTTTTCTTCCCGATTATTTCCTGCTGAATCTCTTTGTCTATCAGCTTTGGATTTATGTGTCTGCCCATAAAATAGTGTTTTTTTGAATTGCAAAGGTACAGATAAAAAATGATATGTTCATATTTTGATAGTTAAAAATCTTTAAAATTTAAATATTGAACATAAAATACAAAAATTGAACATATTTTTACAGGCAAAATAGTTGTATCTTTGTATAGGGAAATTTGAAATCGTTTCAATTTGACAAATTTTCTTATAAAACACTAATTATAAATATGTTATTTAGCAAGTACATAAAATGGCAGAAATTGCGGAAAAAGGCTTTTTCCAAGAATTGTGACAAGGGCTTGTCTCAAATTTTGAACATATTGTTGTGTTATAGAAATGTTGCTTTTTTTTCGACGAGTGTTCAAATTTTTTCTTCGCCAAGACATTTTAATGTTTGTACTATGATTTTGTGGAATAACAAACCGTACTTTGTAACCCCATATCGTAACATCTCTCCGCCTTTCGGTTGACGCAGGCCTCTGCCCGAAGGGAAGCTGTGCGGCAGAGGCACAAGAGGCGAACTTGAGCAAAACGCGGCTTAAGGCTTCCGCTGAGGCGGCACCAGCTCAGGATAATAAAGGGGGTGCGGTAAAGTAAATAACATAAACAACGATAAAAACATAGACAAAATGACAAAAAAAATATTAATATTAAGTACAATCGCAATTTTATTTGCGGCAACCGGTTTCGCACAGATGAAAATAGACTCCCTTGGCAGGGCGCTTGTAGGCACGCCCTATATGCCGCACGACCAAAATGAAGTAACAACTATGTCGATTTTTGGCAAATATGGGACATACAAAGCTGGCTCCAAACTCACTTTCGGCGATTTCGGTCGTAAAGACCACAACGGATGGAATGTGTTTGTGGGAGAATATAAATTATTCGATACCGACCAGCTGTGGCTGCACGGAAAAAACGGCATTGTACTCTCTACAGGAAACGGGAGTGTTGTAACCTCGTTCGGAGCCCGCAACAGCTACCTATCCCCATGGGCCACTGAAACGGCACAGGTGGCTGGGATGGATTTCACCACACCAATTACAGCCAGCAGTTTTTCTGTGTTCTATGGCAACGGCACAATGTCGGGCTCCAATGCTATGTACGACGCTCTGACGCAGATAATGCAGCTCTCGCCGGTAACTTACACATACACAGTGACTGCCAGCCGCTTTGGTGATGACTTGACACCGGTGGCCGACATCTCTGATATCCCCAGCGAACAAATTACCGACAAAACTGCCGACGACATACTGAAGGCCACCGAGTTACAGGCCCAGTTAACAGGCGATAGATTCAGCTACGGTCTCGACTTGGGTGGTTTTGAGGAGCAGTTCCCCACCTTGGTGAGCACCGACGGCGAGGGCAACAAATATATCGACTACGTGTCGCTGGTGCCTGTACTTGTGGCCTCCATACAGGAACAGCAGCAGATTATCGAAAGCCAGAACGCCATAATCGAGGACATACGCACACAGATGTACAAAATGCAGGACACCCTGCACCAGCTCGTGCTGCGCCGCGACAGCCTCGCCACTGCCACCAACTCGCACCTCGACCAGAACATCCCCAATCCCTTCGACGAAGGCACCAATATAGGATATTACATATCCACCGACGCCACAATGGCCACATTGTACATATTTAATATGTCGGGCATCCTTATCGACGCACTGAATATCACGCAGTTCGGCACTGGAAGCATCGATTTCGACGGCACGCTGCTGCCCGAAGGCATGTATGTTTACACCCTTGTGGTTGACGGCAACATTGCCGACAGCAAACGTATGATGATTGTACACTAGAAAGGAGGTTGTGATGAAAAAAACAATTTTTTTACTGACGTTGTTTCTTGTTGCTTTATGCCAACGAGGTTTTTCTCAATCTTTTGTTTGTGGTGATTATAGTAATGACTCTTGTTACGGTTGTGATGACCCCTTTCTTAAAAGTAACGATACCATCACCCGTTATTTTCCTTACGGTGGAGTGTTTACACCTAAAGGTGATATAAGGGTGTTGATTGTGTTTGCCAGTTTCGGAGGAATATTCGACACCATGTCTCTTGGTGATTGGCCAGCAAATTCAAATTTTCCAAACTGGGCAATAAATCCGAACTACAAAGCGTTTTATAACGACACAACGGAGTTTTGGACGAACAATATATATGGTGACACTAACCGATTCTCCGTATCAAATTACTATTATCAGATGTCGAAAGGGAAATTCAGACTAATGGCGGATTACTACCCACAAAAAATTGTGGTACCAGACAGCTTGTGTTTACAATTTAATAGATGGGATTCGATAAATAAATATGTACTCTCTCAAATACCAGCAAATTTTAATTGGAGTAAATACGACAATAGAAAAAATAATCCGTCATTTCAATTCGACAACTCAATTTCTCAGCCTGACAGCATAATAGACTATATTATTTTTTGTTATAGATATTCAAGCAAATGGGCAATCAAGCCCTTCCCCAATACTGGCAATGCTGATGCACAAGCCAGTATAGGAATAGCAGTGGCGACTCAGAATCCGAGCTATCGAGTAAATAAAGGCTTTACATACTATAGCGGAAGTTTAAAACCTATAGGGATATTTATCCATGAATTAGGACATAACTTGTACAAAGCTCCACATTACAATGGTGCTAACGGGGTAGCTGGCAACTATTTTTACCAGCCATCCACAGGCTGGGGTATGATGACACCCAAAATTTTCACTTGCCCATTGTCTTGGGAGAGGTGGCTGTTGGGTTGGAGCGAGATAACAGCCAGTGGCATTAATTCTGACATTTCTTCACCAGCCGACCTTGCATTACAAGACACATTTATATTACGCGATTATATTACCACCGGGGATGCCATACGCATAAAAATACCCAATGGCTATGGGGATGAGCAACATCTTTGGATTGAAAACCATCAGGGTTTCTCCGTCTTCGATGCAGATTCATATAATGGCCAATTCTGTTATAGCCCAATAACTAATAAAAAAGGGATAGGAATGTATGTGGAAGCAATTGAATCCGAAAGATTGTCTTCGTCTAGCTGGTTTAGACCTTGCAACAGAATAAGATATATACATGCCGACGGTAATTACAATTTTGTTTTCAATAAAACTCCTATATATCCTCATGCTGGCTTTTGCAATAATCCAACATATAATATGCACAAGAATAGCCCCAATCCAATTGGCGGACAAAATGTCGGGGAATATATAAGGCACGATTTCAACAATGATGGTAAAATTGAATATGGTTGGGGTAGCTGTGATGCCACTTATAATGAAAATACGCCTGTAATAGTTATGGCAGGAGATTCTACCGCAGATTATATGTTCGGCAAAGGATTACTTTTCGATGTCGGTCCAAAAATCAACCGCTCAACAAACCCAACAATAATTAATATTCCTGAATATAATCTTTCAGAAAAAAAAGTTGAGGCTTTTTATTTGAATGGCGTTTCTGTGGAAGTGCTTCGTAAATATTCCAATGGTGATATATCTGTAAAAATTAGGTTGGACGATGTTGATATTAGTAAAAGTACAACATATTCTGCAGCAAATATTGTATTGTCTAATATTACCAACGACAGCAATCCCGATTTAAGAATTTTGCCAAATACAACTCTTACAATTTGTAAAAGCGCCACTCCCAATAGGCATGTACCACCCTCAAACTCGCAAATCAGCTACAACTCATATTTGGATTCTTTTGTTGCACCAACAGTCTTTACTTGCGACAGTTTTTCTTTTTTCAAGCAAGAGCCTAATTCTACAGTTGAGGTAAAGGACAAATCCACTTTAATACTGTCCGCATTTTCCACATACGAAATAGGCGATGGAGCAACCTTGGTTATAGACAGTGCCGCAAGCATATTGCTAAAAGCCGGGTCTGTTTTAAGAATCAAAGGAAGCGGGAGACTTATTGTTAAGAATGGTGCATATATTTGTGCGGGATTATTCCGTGATAGGAAAGCCAAAATCAAATTACTGGATACTCTCAGTTCTTTATGTTTGGAAAACGGATATAGTATCGGCATAAATCCAAACAGCGAAGTCGTTAATAATAATCGTTGTTTACTTACTCCGGTAGCATTTGATGTTGAGGGGGATGGGGGTATTAGATTGTATAATGATACAATTTATATCCAAGACAGCATTTTTCAATCCAAGGCATATTTTTCCGGCAAAGTAATAAAAGCAGGTCACCATATTACAAATCTGAAGCCCTATGGCAATGTTGTGATAAAACAAGGTGCACATGTTATTTTTGATGCGGAAAAAGAAACCCTTATTGACAATGGCACAGAAGTGGAACTTAATGGTAAATTAGAAATACGCGAATAAAAAAATATAGTCATGAAAAAAATAAGAAAAATTTTATTGTTTACCTTGCTTGCAACGGCCATGAATGCTGTTGCACAGACAGGCTACCAGTCGTTCTTGAATGCGGACACGACACTATGGTATATGAATCATGATACTTATTATGATGAACCCTATAATAGCTACGAATTCGCTGCAACTGGCTCTTTTTTCATTGACAGCGTTTTTTGCAGAAAATTGTCTTGTTCTTACGTGGTTAGACACAATGATGGACACTATTCTTACATTCCATACACCACAAACACGAGAAATTACTTGAGCGAAGACACTGTTTCTGGAAAATTATGGATGTATACATGCAACGCTAACGACACTACACATTTCACTAAAAAATTGCTTGTGGACATGTCGCTTGAAGTTGGGGACACATTCTGCTTGCCGTTGGACTTCGGGGATCCGTACATTGACACTTTGGTTTATACTGTTGATAGTGTATTATACCTTGACGGTAGAAAACACATATTTATGAGCGATAAAAGAGTTGACGAATATTATTTGAGTATCAATATTTTTATCGAAGGAATAGGCAGCTCCAGTCATTTGTTTTTTCCTATTGGGTACTATTGGTATTATCCCAGTTATATACCGGATATAAGTTTCCTGTTTTGTTGCTTTAAAGATGGCTTGCACGTTTATATGGATACTTTGATATGGTTTCTTGATGGTGCCGACGACTGTGTTCAAACTTATTCTTCATTGTATCGACCTAAATTAGAACAAAAAATCACCGCCTACCCTAACCCCACGAAAGACCGCATAACGCTGGAGTTCGGCGAGGCGCGTTTCAGCAAGCTGCGGCTGGTGAACGCCGCCGGCGCCACGGTGCTGGAGAAAACCCTCATAGGCTACGAGCCACAGCACATCCTGCAACTGAAAGGCCTGCCCGCCGGCATCTACTCCTGCATACTCTCCGGCAAAGACGGCACGGCAACGCAGAAAATCGTTGTAGAATAGTTAAGAATTAAGAGTTAAAAGTTGGGAGTTTTGAGTTTAAAAATTTAAAAACCAAAATATTATGAAAAGATTTCTACTAACCTTGGCAGTGCTGGCAATAACCGCCACATCTTTCGCACAGCAGACATATCAGCCGGTGCCAATGCTTTCAAAAGAAAACCATTGGAGAGAAGCCTATGCGGAGTTGTTTCCCTATGGTTATAATATTGATACAGGGGACGTGTATTATTCCGATGTATATCTTTCTGGAGATAGTATTACATTAGATTCCACCACATATAAAATACTTGTTTACAAGTATTCAAGGACTGGAGATTCATCTACAGTTGGAATTAGGGAGGATTCGTTGGGTCGTGTGTTTATGTGGCGATACCAACAAAGTGACAGGAAATTATATGATTTTACACTGCAAAAAGGTGATACAACATGGAAAGAAAACAGGGGTGAAGGTAGTTATGTAGCAGAACTGGTTCACGCTGTGGACACACTTCAAATCGCAGGCAAATTGAGAAAAAAAATCACTTTTGCCTAATTAACAGTTCATAGATACAGGTCAAATGATAGATGGGATACATTGGTGGATTATACTCCATATTCCGATGATTCTCCTGAAAAAATTTGGATAGAGGGTATCGGAAGTTGCGGCGGATTGGTTTATCCGTATGTTATGGATACTGGTTATTTGGATGAATTGCGTGTGCTATGTAATTTTCATGACGATTCTTCTAGCTTTAACTTTGGTCCTTTTGATTGTTTCCCCACGTCATCCCTCATCACCACCGACGCTCCGCCCCGCATCAGCGCCTACCCCAACCCCACGAAAGACCGCGTAACGCTGGAGTTCGGCGAGGCGCGTTTCAGCACCCTGCGACTGGTGAACGCCGCCGGCGCCACGGTGCTGGAGACATCCCTCACTGGCCAAGAGCCACAGCACACCCTGCAACTGAAAGGCCTGCCCGCAGGCATATACTCCTGCATACTCTCCGGCAAAGACGGCACCGCAACGCAGAAAATCGTTGTAGAATAGTTTGCAGTTTGTAGTGTGGAGTTTTGAGTTAAGAGCCGCAAAGCGTTGCTGCTCTTTTTTTACGGAAATCAGTGAACTGTGAACTGGAATGGTCGCAGGTCGTTAGTCATTAGTCCTTTGACTTTAGACTTTTGACCTTAGACCCATCTCGTTCCGCTCTCCGAGTTATTGATATTTTCTTTTTTCGGCCAGAAAGCGCATAAAAAAAGCCCCCCTCAAGGGATTAGAGGGGGGACAAACCTAAAATTGTACTATGAAAAAGAAAATATCAATGAAGTAGCTAAGTAAGGGCTTACTCAGCATATACTTCCAAAGTGATTTCGG
>JAEEGK010000758.1_pt1 | contig 80366 bp, 72 predicted proteins | sample 8958771 | NCBI WGS metagenome assembly JAEEGK01 (sample SAMN16246547, study PRJNA631951) | gut metagenome | biome: gut microbiome; feature: rumen; material: SC-attached | host: Bos | place: Iran: Karaj | collected 2018-10
ATCCCATAACACAAGTTAGTAAGGCCCCTTGAAGACGACGAGGTAGATAGGGCAGGTGTGGAAGTACGGTAACGTATGGAGCTGACTGCTACTAATAGGCCGAGGGCTTGACCTGAAGGTTTTCCGGAAGGATGTCCCTTCTTGTTCTTTATGATATCAGTTTTTCATTGACAAAACTGAAGTTTTGTACTAAATTAATAGTGTTGATATAAGAAAGCGAAATTCAATATTTCGTTTTTTTTATATAATCCTCGATAGCTCAATGGCAGAGCATTCGGCTGTTAACCGAAGGGTTGTTGGTTCGAGCCCAACTCGGGGAGTTAAAAAAGCACAGAGCTTTTGCTCTGTGCTTTTTGAGTTTATAACATTTATTGTTTAAACATTATTTAACAGTTACACTCTTCTTATCTGAGTTAGTGATCTTGGTCCATTTCTTATTTACATAAGCCTTAACTGCAAATGTATATTCGGTACCTTTTTCCCTGCCCTTGATCGAAATAGAAGTTTTCTTGGTAGTCTTAACTGTTTTAGCCTTGCCGTCTACATACTCTACAACTCTGTACTTTGTAGCGCCTTCAACCTTATTCCACTTGAGAGTGATCTTGCCTTTCTTGGAAGATGCTGTAACAACGGGCTTTGTTGATGCGGTTTTTCCGGAAGACTTGCTGATGCTGTCGATCACTTTCTGTACTTCTTTTGCATAAGCCTTAGCGCCGTCCTCGTTGGGATGAAGTGAATAAGCACTTACCAGACCGGAATTAAGATCTTCAGCCTGACGGCCTACGATTACTTTGTTGATATATGCATCAGAAGTAAATGCTTCATGACCCTTGAACGCTTCTTCTACTGATACAAAGTAGATATTTAAACCTTCTTTGCTGCATTCATCAACAAGGCCTTTGATAACTTCATTTAACTTGCTTGCATACTCATTTACTTTCTGAGCTGTTTCAGCAGAAACTGTTTTTACCGTGAATGAGAAGCCCTCAGCATTTAAAAGAGTGGGATAACCAGCTACTATTATAGAAGCCTGCTTGCCTGCTTTTTCAGCTATGTCCAGATAATTCTGCTTGATGGCATCCTTTATGGAAGAAACGGTTTTGCCGTTCTTTTCATGCTTTTCGGTAAGAGCTATCCAGGTCTGTTCAAGCTGTTCATCTAACTTTTCGGGTTCCATTATCGCGGTATACATGATATCGGAGAATCCGACATCATTTCCGCCTATGCTTATAGTTACGAAATCAACAGCGCCTGCACCGTACAGCTTCTCAACCTTATCGAATACTTCAAGCTGGGGTGTAAGATTTTTGGAACCTTCGATCCCGTCATAATTATATGACTTTTTCTGTCCTTCATAAAGATCGACTGTTTCGGCTCCGGATGAAGCTACGAAGAACCAGTTGTCATCCTTTACCATTTTCTTGCCGTCGACTTTAAGCTGTCCTGACCAGACTTTTTTCGATCTGTGAGCCAGCCAGTCTTCATCCTCTACCTTTTCTTCAGTAGGATTATCCTGACCGAAGAAGGGTTCTATTCCTTCACCTGATGAATAAGAATCACCGAGTGATACTACGATTTTCTTGCCTGCTGATGTGGCAGCTTTTGCGTCTACCGGCTCGGTAAAACTAAGACCGGTAAGTACGAGTGCCATAACAGTTACAAGTGTTAATACCCGTTTTATTATTATTTTCATAAGCATATTCCTTTCTTATATTTTCTTAATATCAGAATATTCTCTTTTTGATAAAATGTCAAGGAGTATTAACTTAAGCGGCATTGACTTTATCGTTTTATTAGTATAGAATATGAATGTTAAAAAATGAACAGAGGACGAAAAAATGACTCCAACGATACTAATCGTCGAAGACGATGATATGATAAACAACCTGATAAATGAGACCTTGGGGAACAGCGGATATAAGTGTATACAGGCATTTTCGGGTACGGAAGGGTTGTTACTTGTAAAAACCGAAAAGGTCGACTTGGTGATCCTTGACCTGATGCTTCCCGGGAAAACAGGTGAAGAAGTAATAAAAGAGATCAAAGCTCTCCACAATATACCGGTCATCGTTGCATCTGCCAAAGACAGCATAGATTCTAAGGTTGAGCTGCTCAGAAGCGGTGCGGACGATTATCTTACCAAACCGTTTGATATAAGGGAACTTGAAGCCAGAGTAGAGGTATCCTTAAGAAAATACGGAAAGGATCCTGCAAGTTTATCCGGTAATGGGACTGGTACCGTATCGGAAGAAAGTAACACAGATGCGCAGGAAAAGAAGAACGTAAACGCTAAGCCACTTTTCTATAAAGATCTGATATTAAATCCGTCGGATTATTCGGTAAGCGTATGTGGTGAGGCGATAGAGCTTACAAAGCATGAGTTCAGGATACTTGAGCTTTTCTTAAGAAATCCGGACAGAGCATTTTCAAAGCAGGCAATATATGACTATGCCTGGGACGATATATATGTGGGCGAAGACAATACTATCAATGTTCACGTAAGTAATATCAGGAAAAAGATAAAGAAATATACCGATACAGAATACATTGAAACCGTATGGGGTATCGGATTTAAGTTAAAAAAATAGAGTGGATACGAAGTGGTACGACATAATGGACAGCATATCGATATATGATAAGCTGTCTTTTTTATTTAACACATTTCTTTATACTTTCTTTAAACTTTCTTTTAGGTTTTTTAAAAAGTCTTTGCTATTATATATACATAACATGGAAAAAGAAAGGAAACGATCATGGATTACATTCTTGAAACCAACGGTCTTACCAAAACCTACGGGAATAAAAAAGCACTTGATAATGTAAGTATACATGTGGCTAAAGGCGACATATACGGACTCGTCGGAAGAAACGGAGCAGGCAAGACCACACTTATGAAGATCACAGGTGGACTTGCAAATGCGACATCAGGCAGTTACACCGTATTTGGAAAAAAGGGTATGGAGATAGGAAGTTATGCAAATAAGAGAGGACTTCTTATAGAGGATCCCGGACTGCTCTATGATGAGAACGGAATAGAGAACCTGAGGATAAAGTGCATGATAATGGGTGTCAAAGATAAAAACGAACCTAAACGCCTTATGGAGATGGTAGGGCTCGGAGATGCGCTGAAGCTTAAGACCAAGAAGTATTCCTTCGGTATGAAGCAGAGATTAGGACTGGCACTTGCACTGATAGGTGATCCTGAGCTTGTAATACTTGATGAACCTATAAACGGTTTTGATCCCCAGGGTATAAAAGCCGTCAGAGAGCTTATACTTAAGAAAAACGAAGAAGGTACCACATTTGTTGTATCCAGTCATATCTTAGGCGAGCTTTCAAGAATAGCCACAAAATATGCATTCATCAACAATGGTAAGATAATAGAGGAGAGTACCAAAGAAGAACTTCTAGAAAAATGCAGATCAAAGATAGTGCTCATCCCCGATGATGTACCTAAAGCCTGCACTATAATAGAGAACATGGGCATCAGGGATTACAAGATAAAAGAAGACGGTGTGATAAACATATACGAGCAGCTCGAACGTACAGGAGACATAACCAACGCTCTGGCAAGAGAGTCCGTAGCTACTATAGAGATAACCAGAAAATACGAAGAACTCGAGGACTATTACGTAAATCTCGTAAACGGAAAGGAAGGATGAACATGGGAAAAATATTAAAGATGGATTTTAGAAGGCTTCTTAAAAACCCATTCTTCTATGCATATCCTTTTGCGGCAATAGTTATAATGGGCCTCGATATGATCATCTCAGAATCGGGTACAGATCGTTCGATCCATATAGTAAGTGTACTGCAGCAAGCCGAAGGCGTATTTAGTTTTGCTATAGTAGCAGCCGGAATGGTCATAATAGCACATATGGCGGCATTTGACAAACACGGATATTCGAAGAATCTGGTAGGAAATGTAAACGGAAGACATATGCTCACCCTCTCAAAGCTTATACTTGGTGCATTTACGATGGTGACATATGCAATCGCCAATTTTTGCTTAATATTCGGTATCCTGAAACATGAAATGGGAAATATAACTTTTATATCAGAGTATCCATATCCGGAATCAGCAGATCTGTTACCTGAGAGCCTCAGAAAGAACTGGGAATCACGTGAAGATTGGACTGCAAGAATAAAGGAATATATCAATCACGAGGTATTACATTACGTGATTATGATCGTAGCAGGTATCGCAGTGATTGCAATGCTCATCATGCTGTATGAACTGACCAGAAGTTCGGCATTTTCTTATGTAATGGTTATACTTATCGGGTTTGAGATATTGGAACAGTTGATCGTTATGGTTGTCGGACTGGTATTCCCCAAATTTGCGATCTCAAGATATCTGTTTATGACCCAGTTTGCGTATTTTAATGAGCAGACGTTTTTAGACAGTAGTAAGGATCTGGCAGCCGATCCTGTCTGGACATTCTGGGTAAGAAATCTGATATATATCGCGATATTTGCTGGAGCTTCATTGTTTATCTCAAAGAAAAAGGACGCAGCGTAAAAAGACGAAAAATCATCGGTCAGGAGAATTGATATGGATTATATACTTGAAACTGAAAATCTCACCAAGATGTATGGTAAGAAAGCAGCATTAAACAATGTTTCGATACATGTAAATCAGGGGGATATATACGGTCTGGTAGGAAGAAACGGAGCCGGTAAGACCACATTTATGAAGATTGTGTGCGGACTTGCACAGAAAACAAAAGGAAATTATTACATCTTCGGTAGATGTGATGATGCACTTGGCGATGTTGCGCAGCGCAGGGGACTGCTTATAGAATCCCCCGGCTTTTTCCAGGAATACAGTGCTGAAATGAACTTAAAGATAAAACTTAAACTTATGGGTATCAATGATCCCGAAGAACCGAAGAGACTGCTTAAACTCATCGGTTTGGAGGATGCGGGAAAGAAAAAGGCAAAGCATTTTTCACTCGGTATGAAACAGAGACTCGGTATAGGTATAGCTTTGGCCGGAAATCCGGACCTGGTAGTACTTGACGAGCCGATAAACGGTCTTGATCCCCAGGGCATCATAGAGATAAGAGACATGATAGGAAAGCTCAACAGAGAAAACGGTACAACATTTATCATCTCGAGCCACATTCTTGACGAGTTATCAAAAATAGCTACAAAGTACGGTATAATCAACAACGGTGAACTAATAGAAGAAAGCCCCGCAGAGGAGCTCAGAAACAAATGTGAGTCCAGAGTAGAACTTGTAACGGACAATGCGGCAAAGGCCATGGGAGTACTTGAACGATTAGGATTCAGTAAGATGAAGGTACTTGACGACGGAAAGATCAATATATACGAGCAGTTTGACAGGACAGGAGATATCACGCTTTCACTTGCGGCAGAAGGTATAACAACCTATGAGATAGTAAGAAAGCTTGAATCTATCGAAAATTATTATTTAAGGCTTGTAGGAAAGGAAAGTGAGTGATATGATTAGAATATTAAAAACAGATCTTTTCCGTTTGTTCAGGAGCAAGGTGATCCTTGCATTCCCTATAGTACTGACGATATCGCTTATATTCAGCATGCTGTTTGCAAATGTAGTAGATGAGCAGGAAAATCAAGACATTCCAAACTCTCCGAAAGTGCCCGGCGGAATTGTGTGTACTATAGGAGACCCGGATAAACTTGACCGCAATAACCCGGGGCTGCATTACAATGATACCGATAAACCCATGCAGATCATATATACGGAAGAAGACGGAGTTGAGGTAAATATAACAATACAGCCCGGTGAAGCATTTATATCAACGGATGAAGATTTTAAAAGCAGACATGTATTCGTTGGTCTGACCGATCTGTTTGACTGCCTGTACGATGGATTCATCCTCTTGTTCATGGGACTTACGATCATTATATTCAGTACCTGCGAGACAAGATCCGGATTCGTCAAAAATGCAGCGGGCTGCGCAATTGACAGAAGATATATGCCGCTTTCCAAGATGATAGTCGGAGCAGTGGCGCTCGTGATGTATACTATAGAGTTTATCATCTATCGCTTTCTAGGTACTTTTATGGAGTGTTTGTTTACAGGAAGAAGTTTTTACTGGACAAAGCTTCCCGAGGGTGATAACGGTAAGTTCTGGCAGTTCATTATCGTATGTGTGCTGATACATTTAGCAATTGACGCATTATTGGTAATGATGCATGAATTAGCCGGTAACAGGGCACTGGGTATAGTATTTGCAGTAATCTTCAGCTTTGGTATATTTGAGAAATTGGCTCAAGGTGTTGTATATCTGTTAAACCACTTCTTCCATATACTTGAAGGTTTTGATATCAATAAATATCTTTTAATAATGAATATAGGTAATGGCTACAATGACGCTGCTTATCATCAAAATATAGCTATCATACTGGCACTGGTATATCTTGTGGCAGGCACAGTTTTAGCTATGATGATAACAAAGAAACGTGATGTAAGATAAAAGGAGCAGATATGTGGATAGTGATCTCTGCGATACTCGGTATTGCACTCATAATATCATTTACATACCACATTATTTACAGGCGACAGGTCGAAGGACTCTGTCGCCAGACTGCGTTCCTTAACGAAAATAAAACTGAACTGAAGGTAAGTGTTGACTTAAAGGAAAAAGAACTGTTACAGCTTGCGGAAGAGATCCGAAAGCTCAATGATAACTTTAATAAGATCAAGATGGATCTTATGAAACAGGATGCTGCACTCAGAGAGACCATCACAAATCTCTCACATGATATAAGGACACCGCTCACATCTCTGGACGGTTATTTCCAGCTTTTGGCAGAAGAGGACCTTACTCTCGAGAAAAAGCAACAATATATTGCTATCATTAAAAACAGGTTAGTCAGTCTGAATGACATGCTTAACGAACTCTTTACATATGCGAAGCTACAGGATGTAAACTATCAGATAGATCTTAATGAGCTTGATATCGTACCTATTACCGCCGATACTTTGGTGTCGTTCTATGAAGATATAACAGCCAAAGGATCGGAACCTGAGATCAGTCTGCCGGAAGAGCCTGTATATATCATGGGTAACCGTGAGGCTTACAGCAGGACAATACAGAATATCGTGAAAAATGCACTTATGCACGGTAAGAACTTAAGTGTACAGATAAAGAAGAAAGACGGTAAAGTACAGTTCATATGCAGTGATGACCTTTTAAACCCCGATGTAACGGTTGATACATCCAAGATATTTGACCGGTTTTATAAGGCGGATGCCGCGAGAAATACAAAAGGAAGCGGTTTGGGACTGGCTATAACCAAGGAACTTGTTGAGAGAATGGGTGGAAAGGCTGAGGCTGAATGTAAGGAGGGAAGATTTGCAATAATACTTACATTCGAGGAGGTAAAAAAAGCTAAAAAAGTTGTTGACAAGCCTTAAAACTTGTTATATAATTCTCTTGTTGTCGGCACGAAAGCCGATACACCATAAGGCTCCGTGGTCAAGCGGTTAAGACATCGCCCTTTCACGGCGGTAACACGGGTTCGATTCCCGTCGGAGTCACTTTTGGACCTTTAGCTCAGTTGGTTAGAGCAACCGGCTCATAACCGGTCGGTCCTGGGTTCGAGTCCCCGAAGGTCCACTTGTTTGTTTAAGGCCTAGTGGCTCAGTTGGTTAGAGCGCCGCCCTGTCACGGCGGAGGTCGTCGGTTCGAGTCCGATCTGGGTCGTTCGGAATCATTTTGATTCCGTTTTTGTTTATATTATTTGGGATCTTAGCTCAGCTGGGAGAGCATCTGCCTTACAAGCAGAGGGTCACAGGTTCGAGCCCTGTAGGTCCCATTTGTGCCGGCGTGGCGGAATTGGCAGACGCCCGGGACTTAAAATCCCGTGAGACTCACCTCTCGTACCGGTTCGACCCCGGTCGCCGGCATTAGAAAAGAAATCCGAAAATCTTTGTATATCAAGGGTTTTCGGATTTTTTATTTTCATGTTTGCTAATTTTTTCAAATTTCTCAAAAAAGTTGTAACAAAACTATTGACAAGTTCAAAAAAGTTGTGATATACTCCGACTTGTAATAACGAATGTTACAAGTATACAAACTTATTTTAAAGGAGGATTTCATTATGAAGATTGCGGTAGTAGCAGCAAACGGCAGAGTAGCAGGCAAGGTTATCACAGAGGCAGTGAACAGGGGATTTGACGTTACTGCTTTTGGCAGACAGGACAACAATACTGTAACAAAGATATATGTAAAGAAAGATCTGTTTGATCTTACAGCAGATGACTTGAAAGGTTTTGATGCAGTAGTTGATGCTTTTGGTGCATGGACAGAGGATACATTAGGACAGCACAGTACATCACTTAAACACCTATGCGATATTCTTTCGGGAACAGATACCAGACTTTTGGTTGTAGGCGGAGCAGGCAGCCTTTATGTGAATCAGGAACATACTGCTCAGGTTTCTGACGGTCCCGATTTCCCGGATGTTTTTAAGCCTCTTGCAGCAGCAATGGCAAAAGCACTTACTGAGCTTCGTGAGCGTAAAGATGTTAAGTGGACATATATCAGCCCTGCCGGTGACTTCCAGGCAGATGGAGAAAGAAGTGGCAGATATATTCTTGGCGGTGAGGAACTCACATTAAACAGCAGAAACGAAAGCATTATCAGCTATGCTGATTATGCCATTGCTATGGTTGATGAAATAGAAAAAGGCAATCACATTCAGCAGAGAATCAGCGTTGTCAGAGAATAATCATAGAGCTTGTAATATATGCATTGACATCTTTTGAGTAAGAGATTATATTAGAAGCAGGAGGATAGATCAATGCAGATTACAAGCAGATTTACAATAGCAGTACATATAATTACAGTGATAGATTATTTTAGGGACGAAATGAAGGTTACAAGCAATTTCCTTGCCGGCAGTGTAGGAGCTAATCCTGTCATAGTAAGGACAGTTATGGGAAACCTGAAGGATGCGGGTATCATAAGCATCAGCCAGGGAAAAAGCGGGATCGGTCTGGCAAAAAGACTGGACGAGATTTCCTTTTATGACATATACAAGGCAATAGATCCCGTAGGTGAAGAAGGGCTCTTCCATTTCCATGAAAATCCCAGTATAAAGTGTCCCGTGGGACGAAATATACATGCTGCATTGGATACACGGCTAAGACAAGTTCAGGATACGATGGAAAAAGAGATGAAATCCATCACGGTGGCAGAGATAGCCGCTGATGTAAAAAAGAAAATTGAAGCTGAAAGTTAAAGACTGACAGGCTGCTGCGAAGATGCAGCGGCCTGTTTTCAAAAGAAATTGTTAATGGAGACTGAGGATTATTTGAGATTTATTTGGACAGAGACATATAGGAGATGTGTGATATGACGAAGAACGTAACACAGGAAGAACGTCTGGATTATCTGGTTGAGATATTCAAGCGGGACTCTGATGATTATAAAGATTTAGAAATTCCTAAGAACGTTGAAGAAAAACGAAGAGTTCTTCGTTCACTTATGAATATCCGTATGCCAAAGGAGATGGATCCGGCTGTTATATCTGTACAGGATGATTATCTGAAAGAGCGTATAAATGAAAACGGTATTGTGAAGCTATCGGAAATTCCGATTGTTCGAGATGGCATCTCTATATGGCAGGGCGATATCACAAGGCTTGCCGTTGATGCCATCGTAAACGCCGCAAATTCACAGATGCTGGGGTGTTTCGTTCCGATGCATACCTGCATTGATAACTGCATACATACATTTGCCGGGATTCAGCTGAGGCAGGAATGCAATCGCCGGATGAACATACTTAAGAACCGATATGGCATGGATTATGAACAGTCAACAGCGGTTCCGATGCTTACAGATGCATATAACCTTCCGGCTAAGAAGGTTATTCATATCGTGGGCCCGATTGTAAATTATAAACTGACTCCCGATCTGGAAAATGATCTGGCTGATTGTTACCGGAACACGCTTGATATGTGTGCTGAAAATGGACTGAAGAGCGTGGCGTTTTGCTGTATATCAACAGGTGTGTTCAATTTCCCGAATGATAGAGCGGCCGAGATCGCTGTTAAGACGGTGACGACCTGGCTTTCTGAGCATCCGGGCAAGATGGAAAGGGTGATATTCAATGTTTTTAAGGATGAAGACAGGAGATACTATGAGAAGGAATTACTCTGATATGCCAAACGGCTATCAGGAAACCATACAAAAAGGATTGAATGCATTAAATATTTGGGGCCGTGATTTTTCTTTCGGAAAAGGTACAAGGGAAGAGCAGATAAAATGTCTTGCCGAAGAGATTCGCAACGCAGATGCTGTAGTTATCGGTGCAGGTTCAGGTCTTTCTACCTCGGCCGGACTTACATACAGCGGAGCTAGGTTTGAACGGTATTTCTTTGATTTCATTGAAAAGTTTGGCATTAGGGATATTTATTCGGGGGGATTTTACCCGTTTCCTGACGATGAAACCAGATGGGCATGGTGGGCAAGACACATTTACTACAATAGATATATTGATGCGCCCAAACCTGTTTATAAGGAATTACTTGATCTGGTCAAGGATAAGGATTATTTTGTAATAACAACGAACGTGGATCACCAGTTCCAAAAAGCGGGCTTTGATAAGAAAAGACTGTTCTATACGCAGGGGGATTATGGCCTTTTTCAGACTGTGGATGGACTGAACGGAAAGACCTATGATAATGAAGAATGGGTTATGAAAGCTATGGAGGCTCAAGGCTTTGTGAGAGATTCCGGTGGTATGTTCCAGGTACCCGTGGATGGTAGGATCAGTATGAGTATTCCGTCGGAGCTGATCCCAAAATGCCATGATGATGGAAGCAATATTACTATGAATCTCAGAGCTGACGGTTCCTTTGTGGAAGACAAGGGGTGGCATATAGCATCAGCAGCATATTCCGATTTTCTGCATAAGCATGAAGGGTTTCACATGCTTTATATGGAACTTGGAGTAGGGACCAACACCCCTGTGATCATAAAGTATCCGTTCTGGCAGATGACGATGGCTAATGAGAATGCTATCTATGCCTGCATCAACTATGATGAAGCTTTCTGTCCAAAAGAGATTGAAGACAGGAGTATCTGTATCGATGGGGATATCGGCGCAGTGCTGGAAGAATTAAGGACGTGAGATTATGATCATACAGACAGGCATGAGGACGGATATACCGGCATTTTATTTGGAATGGTTGATAAACAGGATAAAAGAATGAGATGGAGATAATGTTTTTGGAAAAAAGCGTTATGATGATAGAATTGACAAATTATCATAATTATGATAAAATAATGATAATTTATAAAGGAGGAATTGTTTATGATAACAATCAGACCTATTTCAGACTTGAGAAACAAGTTTACCGATATTGAAAATGTTGTTAATGGCGGAGAAACTGTGTTTTTAACAAAGAACGGCTACGGTTCCATGGTTGTCATGAGCATTGAAGCATATTCCAGAATGACCCAGAACGTAGAACAGTCATTGGATGAGGCTGACAAATATGCAGAAACTCATTCCGAGAGGATGTCTCACGAAGAAGTATTTGGTAAATTAAGGAGACAGTTAAATGGGTGAAGTCAATATGAATTGAGTTATCTTCCTATGTTTTATGATGATCTTGAGGAGCGTGTGACTTATATTTCAGATGTGTTGCTTGATGAAAAAGCTGCAAATGATTTGTTAGATGCCGTTGAAGCGGCAAAGTCCAAACGATGACTGCTGGACTTTGGTGATGGATCTGGCCGAGTTGGAACTGAGTCACAACTGAGTCAAAATGGGATGAAGGGCCTTGAAACCTCCTATTTTTCAATGGTTTTCAGTTGGGGTTACCGGTTCGACCCCGGTCGCCGGCAGCTAATGAAAAGTTCCGAAAACTTTATTTTATAAGGTTTTCGGAATTTTTTTGGTAGAAAAGCTTACTACTGCTACATCTACTTTTTTTGACTAGTACACTTAATTTCGGCAAAACTGTAATTTGCGGCATGTCGGGGCAAAAACAAATCGAAATTAGGTGCAAAATCTGGAAAAAACAAATCGTAATTTCGGTTGACAAGGATTTGAGATAGTGATAAAATCAGGTGTATAGGAGGGAAAGCTATGTTTAAGAGGAAAGCTTACGACTATCTTAAAGCATGGAAAGAAGAATCAGACGGTATGTCCGCAGTAATGATTGAAGGAGCCAGACGTGTTGGCAAGAGCACGGTTGCCCTGGAATTTGCAAGGAAAGAATATGACGATTACATACTCATAGATTTTTCAACTGCTGAACAAGCGGTCAAGGATAATTTTGATAATATTTCAAATATGGATACATTTTTTCGCAATCTTTTCGTGTTAACAGGAAAGACGCTTAAAAATAGAAGGGGTGTGATCATCTTTGATGAGGTTCAGTTCTTTCCCAAAGCCAGGCAGTCGATAAAGCAGCTTGTAAAGGACGGCAGATTTGATTATATAGAGACCGGATCTTTGATTTCCATTCAAAAGAACGTAAAGGATATTCTTATCCCTTCGGAAGAAGAGAATATAAAGATGTATCCGATGGACTTTGAAGAGTTCCTTTGGGCTGTAGGTAATAACGTGATAGTTGATACTTGCCGGGAGGCTTTTGAAAAGAGAAAACCTCTGGGAAATGATATTCACAGAAAAATTTTGAAAGAGTTCCGTGTGTATATGGCGGTTGGAGGAATGCCACAGGCTGCCCAAGCATATGTCGACGGAAAGACTTATAAGGAGATAGACAGGGTAAAAAAAGGCATCCTAAGACTATATATAAATGATTTGAAAAAACATGATTCTGAGGACGGTGATAGGGCTGAAGTTGTGTTTAAGTCCATACCGGAACAACTGTCGAATCATAACTCGGTATTCAGATTATCAGTGGTAGATGAAAATGCCCGTACGAGAAACTGCGGCAATGCGATTGAATTTTTGAATGAGGCAATGATTGTAAACAACTGTATCAATGTTACGAAGCCTGAAGTCACACTGGAAATGTACGCTGACAGGACGAAATTCAAGATGTTCATGGGCGATACGGGTCTTCTCATAACACATATTTTAAATAATGGGGGAGATACGGATAAGATGTATCGTTCTCTGATCATTGATGATCTTGGTATCAATCAGGGAATGATATTTGAAAATATGGTTGCTCAAATGCTTCGAGCTAATGGGCATGAATTGTATTTTCATGAATTTGAACATTGCCCAGAGGGAAACAGCGTTAGCAAGACATACGAGGTTGATTTTCTCACGGTAAGAGGAAAGAGACTGTCACCGATAGAAGTAAAATCGTCTGGATATAAAAGCCATAAATCCTTTGATTATTTCAAGGACAAGTATCAAGTTAAAATGAATGACAGATATATTATTTATACGAAGGATTTGGCGTTTGAAGATGGCGTGTTATATATACCAATCTATATGACCATGTTTTTGTAGTATAACAAAATAAAAGATATCCCCCACCTCTTAGCGGAGCATCGTTTTGTTACCGAGGAAACGCTGAAGGCGTTTTCGAGGTGACTTTGACTAAAGAACGGGATGATATATACTGAAATGGGGCATATTTCAGGTTAGGAGCGGCTATATTTTAAGTGTGATGAGATATGGAGAAAATATGCTGAAGGCAACTTATTCTATAAACGAAGTTTCAAAAATGACCGGACTTACGACCAGAACCATACGGAATTATCTGTCTGACGGAATTGCCACTGCATCGAAAATAGATGGAAAGTGGGTATTTTCCGAAGATAATTTCCTGGCGATGTTGGAAAATCCTTATATCGCACCGGCGATTAAGGCAAAGCACTATGCACCGGTGTTTGACTTCTTAAAGGCGGACAAGAAACCAGGCAATGAATTATGCCTGGTCATTGACAGGTGCGTAGCTGAAAGTGACTCCGAACCCTTGGTCAGCAAAGTCTGTGACCTTATGAAGGATGTTGAAAACGTAGAGTTCAGGTGCGAGAAGAAAGATAAGAATATCAGGTTTATATTTATGGGCGATGAGGAGCAGGTCAAGCGGATTTACCTTGAGATATGAAAAACCCATCACTTTTCAAATTGAATCCTAGTGCCTCATTTTGGTATTATGTATACAGAAACTGAGAACAATCATTATACGGAGGTACCAAAATGAGACATTTTCATGAACAGGTAAACCAAAAACTTAACAGTATCGATTTTGATGCTATTTATCCCGGATTCCATAAATACAGATTTGCACTGTACAACGATGATACCATCTGGTTCGAGGACAGGGAAATCCCTCAGCAAGGCTTCTTTGGCAACACAGCTAAGGAGTATGAAGGGGAGTATATAGCGATATGGCATGTTGACCAGCCGCTAGGTTCATACGACCTCGATGTATTTACTGCAGGTATCGTGCACGAGATGTTTCATGCGTTTCAATATGATACATTGAAGGATGTGGAGTTCCCAAACGATCTGAAACTACTGCAGTATCCGGACGATGAGGAGAATTATAATATTAAGCAGAATGAGGACGAGTTATTGGCTGAATCGATTGATGCGGATCCGAAGCGCAAGGCCGAAATCCTGAGAACGATTCTTGCTAGCAGAGCCTTGCGTGAATTGAAAATCGGAGAGTTTGTTCATCAGGAGGATCTGATCGAGAAGTTCGAAGGTCAGGCCGAGTGTTCGGGAATGCTGGCCCTTAAGCAGCTTTCAGAGGAGAAGTTCAACCAAAAGATCCATGATTATGCCGGGATTTTGAAGGAAGGGACATATCTGTTTGACGTGCGAAAGAATGGCTATTTTTCAGGAACGTTGATCAGATTATTAGAGCGAGAAATTAAAGACTTGCAGAGTGAGATTGAGAATAAACTTGAAACCGAGAGAGCCTTAAAACAGCAGAAATTTGACGCTTTTTTCTCAACTGACAAAGAGTACCATGAAGCCGTCGGCTTTATCTGCGGCTATGATCCCATGAACCAGATACGACTTGGCGACAGGCTCTGGGCAAAACATTTTATGGCAATAAATGTGAATGGCGAAGTCATTCAGATGCATGAACAGTGTGTTGTTGAAATGCAGGAAGGTTCAACGAATCTAACAAAGGGCTACTGGAAAGGGAAATGATAGCAAATACGATAACAGGCTTGACGAGAAAGTGGATGTGGTTACAAAGGGAATAATTGACTTCTTGAAAGAATATGAATGATGAAGGTAAACGGAATAAAAAAATTGCGTTACCTATGCGTCACTTGAGGACGAGACGCCTCTAAACCTCCTATTTTTCTAGCTTCACGGGGACGGTGAACGCTTCGACCCCGGTCGCCGGCATTAGCAAGAAAATCCGAAAATCTTTGTTTATCAAGGGTTTTCGGATTTTTTGTGCGATAAGCGAATGCCCACAATGGAAGCTTGCTTCCAAATTGTGGGTTGAGCGAACGGTCACTGAGAGAGCTTGCTCTCGAAGTGTCCGTAAAGCATCGAGTAGGAGAAGAATCTCCTACTCGATTTTTCTGTTAGCATATGAAATACTGATTTTCTGCAAGAATTATAAGAATTTGGATTTAAGTGACTCTTTTTTATGAAGGATATTGACATATGTCAGAATAAATGATATATTCTATGTTGACATATGTCAGAAAGGAAAAGTTATGCCGAAAAATACTAAGTGTAGAAGAATATCAGGACTTCCCGGACAGTTTGGATTTGTTCCGGCTGATAATGTTGAAGCTGGTGCAGTACAGTTAACCTTTGATGAGTTTGAAACGATACGCTTGCTGGACGCTGAAGGACTGACGCAGGAAAAGTGTGCAGAGAAAATGGGAGTTGCAAGAACTACGGTAACTGCTATGTATGACAGTGCCAGAAAAAAGATTGCTAAAGTACTTGTCGAGGGCAGAAGCCTTGTTATTTCCGGCGGGAACGTGAGATTTAGTATCTCACAATATGGAAGTATTGGCAAATTAAAAACTAAAGGGGACAATATGATGAGAGTCGCGGTAACTTATGAAAACGGGGAGATTTTTCAACATTTTGGACATACAGAGCAGTTCAAGGTTTATGATATTGAGGATGGAAAAATCGTACATGAAGAGGTTATAGATACCGACGGCCAAGGACATGGTGCTCTTGCAGGCTTTTTGTTCGGTGGCAATGTGGATACCCTGATCTGTGGAGGAATAGGCGGTGGGGCACAGGCTGCCCTTAATGATGCCGGGATTACTCTTTATGGCGGAGTATCCGGGAACGCCGATGAAGCTGTGAAGGCATTACTTGAAGGAAAGCTTGATTATGATCCAAATGTAAAGTGTAATCATCATGGGGAAGGCCATAACTGTGCCGAAGATCATAATGAAGAACACCATTGTGGAGGTTACTGTGCTCATTGATTTGTTTTTAACCTTTGCTAAGATAGGCATGTTTACATTCGGAGGGGGATACGCAATGATCGCCCTTATAGAAAAAACCTGTGTAGAAGATAAGAAATGGATTTCTCATGATGAGATGATGGACGTAACTGTAATAGCTGAGTCCACACCGGGTCCGATAGCGATCAACTGTGCAACTTATGTAGGATACAAACAAGGGAAGCTTATCGGTTCGGTTGCAGCAACACTGGGCATGGTACTCCCGTCATTTATACTGATATATATTGTAGCGCAGTTTTTGGACGGATTTCTTGAGATTACATGGATAGCCAATGCGTTCAAGGGTATTAAGATTGCTGTGGGAATTTTGATTATAGATGCGGCCCTGAAAATGCTGAAGAAGATGAAGAAAAAACCATTTCAGATAAGCATGGTAGTAAGCTCGGCTGTTGTAATGTTATTGATAAGCTTTTTTTCAATAGAGATATCATCAATGGTACTGATGCTTGCGGCAGCCGTTATAGGCATTATTGTAATGATGATTTTTAAAACCGACAGACAAGAGAGGGATAAAAGATGATATATATAGATCTGCTTATAGGATTTCTTGAAGTCGGATTCTTTTCTTTTGGCGGAGGATATGCTGCCATACCTCTTATACGTGATGTGGTTTTGTCATATGGCTGGCTGGATGAGGAAATGCTGACATATATGGTTGCCGTAAGCGAGAGCTCTCCCGGACCTATTATGGTAAATATGGCAACATATGTCGGCAGTCTTAAAGGAGGTATTCTGGGTGCTGTCATTGCAACTGTAGCTGTGGTTCTTCCGGCATTTTTGATAATACTTCTGATTATGGTTTTATTAAGAAAACTTCTTCAGAACAGATATATGAAGGCTGCTCTGGGTGGGATGAAGCCATGTATTATAGGTATAATCCTGACAACCGGGTTTGTCATGATGCTAAGAACCTGCGGTATATTTGTTGGAAATAATCCTGCAGATATTCTGACTATCATCCTGACATGTGGTATAGGAGTTATTTATTTTGGCTCAAGAAAAATACTGAAAAAGGGAATATCTCCCATAGGCCTGATTGGATTATCTGCAGTAGTCGGAGCGGTAGCATATGGTGTATAACAGTTTGCTTACTAAGTATTGATTTGATATAATAAACATGTACAAAGAGAGGGCCATGGATGGCGTTAGAAAACTTTGAGACAATGGGAGAATTAAGTTATGAAGAACGTTAATGGTGACAGCACCGATTCAAGGGAAAAAATAATAGTCCGGACAAGTGTTATAGGCATTATAGCCAATGTTTTTCTTGCTGCCTTTAAGGCGGTCATAGGTCTTATGAGCAGTTCGATAGCCATTATAATGGATGCAGTAAATAACATTTCCGATGCGGGCAGTTCCCTTATTACGATAATCGGTACTAAACTGGCAGGCCGAGAGCCGGACAAGAAGCATCCGTTCGGATATGGGCGTGTTGAGTACCTGAGCGCTATGGTCATATCGGTGATAGTGCTGTATGCAGGCGTGACATCACTGGTAGAATCGATCAAAAAGATCATTACACCTGATGTACCTGATTATTCAACTGTTTCCCTGATCATAGTCGGGGCTGCTGTAGTAGTTAAAATTGTTTTAGGAAGATATGTCAAGTCAGTCGGCAAGAAAGTAAATTCTGCTTCACTGGTCAATTCCGGCGAGGATGCTACACTTGATTCTGTGATATCTGCATCTACTTTGGTTGCTGCTGCGATATTCCTGATCTTTGATATATCACTTGAAGCGTGGCTGGGTGCTATCATCTCACTTGTTATTATCAAATCCGGTTTTGAGATGATAAAGGAGACCATTTCACAGATACTTGGTGAAAGGAATGATGCTGACCTGGTAAAGAGCATAAAAGAAACCGTTACCGGTTTTCCGGATGTACAGGGAGCATATGACCTTGTGCTTAACAATTATGGTCCTGATACATGGAACGGTTCGATACATATAGAAGTTCCCGATACTTATTCCGCTGACCGCCTGGATCAGCTCATAAGGAGCATACAGGTAAAGGTATATGAAGAGCATCACGTGATACTGACAGCCATAGGTGTGTACTCCGTAAATACAAAAGACGCTGAGATAATCGAAGCGTATAAAAAGGTAAAAGACTTAGTACTGTCCCATGAGTATGTCCGCCAGATTCATGGTTTCTATATGGACAAAGAGAAAAAGACTATGCGGTTTGATATCGTGGTAAGTTTTGATGCTGAAGACCGCAGGGCAGTGTATCGCAAAGTGATAGAGGCTGTGGGTAAAGAATATCCGGGATATGAGATGCAGGTAGCGATGGATACGGATTTTTCGGAAGATTGAGAAATAAATATTCGGCCCCCGGTCGTCGGTAGACCGGATGAAAGAAAGTCATTGATTATGGCTTTCTTTTTTTTATTTGACTAGCAGGGGCGGATTTGCTATACTTTTCTTGTTGGTTTTGAGTTAAAAACTATTATTCCAAGATAATACAGTATTTCGTATCCTTTTGTAAATTGACGTTGGTTTCAGGGGTTGTTATACTTTTAGCTGTAAATGTTGGAAATAAAATATATAGCAGGGGAAAAGATATGGAATACAAAGAACTGAAATTTACAGAGGAACGGGCACTTTTCGGAAGCAGGGACATAACGGTAACGGACTGCGTATTTGAGGAGGGAGAGTCTCCTTTAAAGGAGTGCCGTAATGTTGAGATAAACGGATCGTTATTCAGATATAAGTATCCGCTGTGGTACTGTGAGAATGTAAAGGTAAACAGTTCGGAATGGTTTGAAATGGCCAGAGCCGGAGTATGGTATACCGATAATATCAGCGTAAATGACGCCATGATACAGGCACCGAAGAATTTCCGCCGCTGTAAAGGCTTAGAGCTTAACAATGTGGTTCTTTCAAATGCTGAAGAGACACTCTGGAGCTGCGACGGAGTAAAGATGGACAACGTTACGGCGAAAGGTCATTATTTTGCCATGAATTCCAAAAACATGGAGATAAACGGTCTGTCACTTGACGGAAACTATTCATTTGACGGAGCTGAAAACGTGGTCATAAGGAACTCCAGGCTTCTTACCAAGGATGCTTTCTGGAACAGCAGCAACATAACGGTATATGATTCATTTATTTCGGGAGAGTATCTCGGATGGAACTCTAAAAAGCTCACTCTTATCAACTGTACTATAGAAAGCCTTCAGGGCATGTGTTATATTGACGAACTTGTCATGAAAAACTGTAAGCTTATCAATACCACGCTTGCATTTGAATATGCTAATGTCGATGCTGAAGTTAATTCCAAGATTGAAAGCGTGTTTAACCCCGCATCGGGAACCATTAAAGCACGTGAGATAGGCGAACTCATAGTGGAAAAGGATAAGTGCGACCCTGCTAAATTTAATATCATATGCGATAATATAGAAAAACGATCGGATAAAGTAGTGTGGTAAGACACTCATTATGAGAGGATACGGTAATGCACATCAGTGTAACGGATATAAAAAAGCGATACGGTAAAAAAGAGGTGCTGAAAAACATCAGTTTCAGTGCTTCAGGTGGCGAATGCATAGGTATAATAGGAAAAAACGGCAGCGGTAAATCTACGCTTATCTCCATACTTGCAGGGATCATCAGGGCTGATGCCGGAAGCTTTTTTGTAGAAGACAGGGATGCGCTTAAAGAGGATACAGTAAGACATGACTTAGTGGCATACGTTCCGCAGGGGACTCCTATCATAGAAGAGCTTTCCGCACGGGATAATCTCAGAATGTGGTATCGCCCTGAGGACCTTAAAAAACAGCTTGAGAGCGGATTCCTTAAGGTGCTCGGGATTGATGAATTTCTGGATGTCACAGCGGGCAAAATGTCGCTCGGTATGAAAAAAAGGCTTTCCATAGGTTGTGCCATCAATAATAATCCCAAGGTCCTTCTGCTGGATGAACCGACTGCAGCGCTGGATCTGGTATGTAAGGAGGCAGTATATGCTTACCTTAGGGCATTTATGGAGAGCGGCGGGGTGCTGATCCTTGCCACACATGATATATATGAGATAAGCATGTGTTCCGGGTGCTATCTTTTAAAGGAAGGTATACTTGAACCGTATTCTTATAATAATGATATGACGGATCTGTTAAACAGGATATGAGCACAGGCACTTACTTTTACGGTCAGATAAAAAGAATAGTAAAGCTTTTTCCGGGGATATTTACACTATCCCTTGTTTTTGCGCTTGTAATAGGAGTTGCCGGAGTACTGAATGCACGCCATACCGATTACAATAAGGTAACATCGAAGTACAATGTGGGATTCCTGTGTGGTACGGACGATGCTTTACTGTCAATGGGCCTGCAGTTTATCGGCTCGATCGATGATACTCAGCTGATCGTAAATACTTTCCAGTATGACACCGAAGAGGCAGGCTTTGATGCACTCCATAACAACGAGATCAAAGTACTTGTCGTGGTACCGGACGGATTTATGGATGCGCTCATGTACAGTGATGATTCACCTGTGATCAAGCTCTATGCGGCGAGCCAGAAGGGTATCACTACCGTTATAATGGAAGAAGTGGTAAACATCTTCTCGGATGACATGATATATACTGAGGCGGGACTTTATTCACTGCAGGAGGACTTAGACTATACATCCCTGTCGCAGGAAGAAAAAACAAAGCTTAATGACAAGCTGTTCATTACATATATGAATGCACTTCTTTCAAGAGGTCTGCTCACAGAGATAGAACACATAGGCCTTGGCGACGGGATGTCCTTCATGGCTTTCTTTTTCTGCGGCATCGTTCTGTTTTATACTGTCATGCTGTCATTCTGCTCCATATCATTTTTCTTAGACAGTCATACGGAATTTTTCATGATCGCAAGATCGAAGGGAGTAAAGCCTTCGTCACAGATCCTTACCGAATATGCAAGTTTCTTTATATCCAATCTTATATGTTCATTGTTTACCCTGTTCTGCGTATATGTGCTGTTTGCAGCAAAGATGGTGGGGATAGAAGAGTTTTCCAAAGATCTGTTCCCGAGATATATCAGGTTTTCGGGGTATTTCATACTTGTTCTTATTGAACTTACATCGTTTACTTTTCTGCTGTTTGAGGTGATGCGCGGGATAATCAATAAATTCCTTCTTCCGTTTTTGGTGCTCATCGGATTCAGTTTCCTGTCGGGATATTTTTATCCGAGGTCATTCCTTCCCGATGCGGCGTGCACCATAGGCGAATATCTTCCCACAGGTGTTGCTTATGACGTAATCTCGTCAGGAGTTACCGGAGTGTTCAATGCTAAGAGCATGCTGATGCTTGCTGCTTATACCGCGGTATTCCTGGCTTTAGTCACCTATGCCCGCCGGATACGTATTGAAAGGGGGATAGACTGATGAAACAGGCACTTACAAGATATATCCTCCTTCAAAAAAGGATGATCAGGCGTAAAAGCTATATCGCCATGGCTTTATCCGTATTTATCTTTATTTTAATACTCAGGGGAGTGGCCATGCAGGACAGCTCCATGACTACAGTTGCACTGGCTTTGGAAACGGGGGCGGATGAGACCTCACGCAGTCTGTACGAAAGCCTGTCTTCACCGAACGTACTTATCAGATATGTGAAGTATGATACCGAAGATGAAGCCATAAAGGCTGTAGCGGGCGGAAAGGCTGATGAAGCATGGATAATACCGGCAGATCTGTCAGTACTGGTGCAGGAGTTTGCCATACATAAAAGCGTATCACGGCCTATAAAGATATACGCTAGAGATCCTAACGTACTTCACTTTTTCTTAAGGGAAATACTTGAAGCTCAGCTGTTTAAGCATATCGGAAAGCTGATCTATACCGATTTTGCAGAAAAAAAGCTCGGATTTACCTCATCCGATTATGAGGCTCATGTTACGGATGCCACGATCTTCAGGATATATGACATAGGGGACGAAGTCCCTGAAGAACAGCCCAATTATGTGACTGCTCCTTTAAGAGGTTTTATGGCGTTGTGGCTTCTTATTTCTGCCATAGCTTCGGCCATGTATTATATATCCGATGAGAGAAAAGGACTTTTCATATACTGGAAGACCAAGTGTCCGGCATTACGGGAGTTCTTATATATTCTTGTTGTTATGCTGGATTCGGCGGTCATAGCGTTGGCGGGGCTTTTTATCGGCGGTGTGATGACGGGCTTGGTATGGGAGATACTGCTGATACTGTTGTATATTGTGATCCTTGCTCTGTTATCAATGATATTCAGGCGTATCATGCGTAATGAAAAGATAATAGGAGTATTTACTCCCGTGATAGTGACCATGGCGGCTACTTTCTCGCCTGTATTCATGGATTTAAGGGCATTCTGGTATATACAGAAGCTGATACCGTCATACCATTATCTTGAAAGTATATTCGATCCGTATTACAGGACGGGCATGGTATTATACTGCCTGATACTTTTGGGCATAGTGGTCGTGATTGATACATTAAGGAAGATATTTATAAGAAACAAGAAATGATTTCCGGAGGAAGTATGAGAATAGGTTCTGGGGTATACAAAAGAAAAGACGGGCGTTACGAAGCCCGATACAGAAAAGGAATATCATCCGAAGGTAAAACGGTGCTGGCTTCCGTTTATGGAAGGACCAGAGAAGAGGCTGAAGCAAAACGCGCGGCGATAACAAAGAAGCCGACTCTGCCGGAACGTCTTGCGGGCATTAACCATAAACAGCTCAATCTCCTGATACTCGGTGCGGGAAGCCATGGACATGAAGTAATGGAGATAGCGCGTGCCCTCGGTGTATTTCAGAAGATAAGCTTCCTGGATGACGGTATCACGGGTGAAGGGATAATAGGAAGATGCCATGAGGCGGTAGATTTCTTAAATGAATATCCGTGTGCATTTATCGCCATAGGTGATAACAGGGTCAGGAAAAAGTATGCCGAATTCTTATGGGAAAAGAATTTTATACTTCCGAGGATCATATCCCCTAAAGCCATGATATCGGAAAACGCCGTGATAGGCGAAGGCTGCGTAGTGCTTGCAGGAGCGGTGGTGGAAGATGCCGAGATCGGAAACTTCTGCATCATAGATCCGGGAGTAAAGGTCAGTTCGGGCAAAAAAATAGAAGAGTATATACACCTGACAGCTGTCTAGGTGTCTATACTCTGTCAAACCATTCTTCAAGTTCTTCAAGCGGCATGGGCTTTGCGAAATGATATCCCTGGAACAGACGGCAGCCCATGGATAATAACATGGAATACTGTTCTGTGGTTTCCACACCCTCGGTCAGGGAGATGATACCCAGGTCCCTTGTCATATTGAGGATGTTGTGCAGTATCTTCTGGCCTTTTTCGTCAAACTCGGATTTGTTCAGGAAGCCCATATCGATCTTTATCAGGTCTACAGGCATATCCTGGAGCATGTTAAGGGATGAATAGCCGCTTCCGAAATCATCCATTTCCACAATAAATCCGGCTTTCTTAAATTCATTTATTATGGCAATTTTGTTCTCGGGATCGTCCATCATGACGGTCTCTGTTATTTCTATACGGAGCCTGGAGGGTTCTATTTCGTATTTTTCCACAAGGTTCTTTATGACTCCGACTACGTCCATAAAATAGAAATCCTTAGGCGAGATGTTTACGGATATAAACTGTTCTCTGCCTTCTTTTTTCCATTTTGCCAGTATCTCACAGGCACATTTCCACATGTATTTATCCACTTCGGCTATCATGCCGTTATGCTCGAGCACGGGGATGAACCTGGCAGGAGAGAGGAAGCCGTCCGTGGGATGTATCCAGCGGGAAAGAGCCTCGGCTCCTATGGGTTTACCGGAGCTGTCGACTATCGGCTGCAGGTAAGGTCTTATCTGTCTTGTGGCGATGGCATCGCTTAACTGTGATGAAATATGCTGGTCCCAGAGTACCTGTTCCCTCATCTTGTCATCATAATATGCCATATATATCTGATAATCGTTCTTGATACCGCTTATGGCAATTCTCGCCCTGTCAAACATTACGGATATATCTATCGATCTGTCGGGGATAAAATACACTCCGATATGTATGAGTACGTTATGGCTTATATGCCCGTTGCTTACCGTGAAGTGCCCTAAAGATTCCTCTAAGGCCGCGTCATCAAATTCATCTACCGGCATGCACATACCGAATATATCGCCCGCAATCCGGCCGTATATGCATCCTTCTGACATAGTTGCCCTTATTCTTTGGGCTATCTCTTTTAACACATGGTCTCCGAAATCATTTCCGAAGATATCGTTTATCATCTTAAAGTTATTGACGTTGGTGTAGACTATAGCATAGTTCTTATCGTTTTCCTTCTGTAATTCCTGTGCGATACATTCATACAGATGTTCTTTGGTGTATAAGCCGGTAAGAACATCATGGGTTGCGTTATACTTTTCTTTCTGAAGAGCCAGCTGTTCTTCGGTGTTGTCACGTATGCTTAAAAACGAACCGACAATCTTTCTTTCGGAATAGGGGATCGTATGTTTTTCCAATAAGTAGTATTTTACGGTATCCGTTCCGGTGATGAGTTTCTTTTCAGTACTCCATTCTTCTGTTTTAAGATCAAACTCTCCGAACATGTCCTTAAGCTGTGATTCTGCAAGGGCATAATCATCATCCGTGATATCGGCGAGCTTTATACCGCGGTCATTTGCCCAGATGCACAAACCGCTTGAATCAAAGAAGTAGAGGGCCTCGGGCAGTTCCGATGCCATGCCTGCAAGCATTCTGTCCAAAAGTTTTAAAGGCCTGTAATACAGTGCAAAGAAATAAGTAAGGATACCGAATATCGCAAAACCTATCATGGACCTGTCGATGGGGGTGCCTGAGAAAATATAGAAGGTTTCCCATACACATGCGACTACCATGGCTATAAGCATGATAAGATACCGTTCCGCATATATCTTGATGGAACGGATGGTTTTTATAAGGAAAACGAAAAATATAAATGCAAATATACTGTAATCAAGTATACGGTGATAGGTCTGTCCGAGCTTGGGTATGAGACGGAAATACAGATTGCCCTCAAACATGACCGGTTCGGTATCAAACGCATGTGTGAATACGGGATTGAAAGAATACTGTATCACATCAATTATAAGAAGGGCATCTATGGTAAATTGTACGATTTTATTTGGTCTGGTGATACGGCAGTATCTTAAAGTAAATCTGAGCAGAGCGTACATAACTGCATCCATGCCCAGGAAATAGATATAGTAGCCGACCATGGAAGGAAATCTGTCTGTTGAACAGATGATGATCAGGTTTCCTATAACGGGAGGTATAATAGAGCATACAAGAAAAGCGACAGACTTTCCGATGATCTTCTTTGAATGCATGGAAGATATCGTACAGACTGTCAGGATTAAAATGAGTAATGAAAAGATTATTGTAAATTCTACTCTCATGATCCTTTTTCCCTGTCCCCTTGATATAATAATACTCCTGTATACTGTATCGGCATAATTGCCTCAAAAGTTTAAAAAAACCTAAAAAATTTTTTCAGTATTTAAGGACTGTTTAATAATTGGCATTATATAATCTGCTTGCGGCAAACTCCGGGAACCTGTTGCAGGCCACAACGGGTATATACGACGTCGTTCCGGAGAGATGGATTTATATTAAGTAAATGGAAAATAAGGAGCATTAAAGATGTTTTTTGAAATACTAAAGAGAGATCTGAAAAGAAAAAAGACGATGAATTTCATCATTTTTATCTTTGTTATACTTTCGGTGACGTTTGTATGTTCGAGCGCTGCCAATCTGTCTGCGACAATAAACTCACTCGATAAGTTTTTTGAAATGGCAGAAGTCGGTGATTTTGTATCCATAGAAAGAGCACAGGCAGAGGAAAAAAGTTCTGCGGAAATAGCAAAAAGTCTTCCCTATGTAAAGGATGTTAAAACAGAACCGGTTTTATACAATGTTGAAGGAATAGGGATTAAAACAGGGGAATCCGTTGTAGCAGCTGAAATAGTAATGGTAAGCTCGATTGACAGGAGAATAAACAGATACTTTTACTCGTCAGATAATCTCGAAATAACAGAGGTACCGAAAGGCGGAGTTTATATAAGGAAAAGTACCCTGGATATTTTAAAATCGGACGTAGGGGATGAAATAACACTTACCATTGACGGGACAAAGAAAAAATTAAAGGTGTTGGGAGTTATTAAGGATGCCTTTTTCGGAGGATCACTTATGGATTCTCCGAGGATCCTGATAAGTGAAGAAGATTTTTCTGATTACTTAAAGGGAGAAAATATAGATCAATACCTGGGAAGTATAAATTTCTTCTATACTGACAATACGGATGACTTAAGAAAAGAGCTTTCTTCATGTAACAATATTGCTTTTATGGATACTAAAGGCACTATGAAGTTTACTTACCTTATGGAGATGCTGGTGGCGGGTCTGCTTATGATAGTAAGTATCTGTCTTATCATCATAGCCCTGTTTATCCTGAAATACACCATATCCTTTACCATAAGTGAGGAGTACAGGGAAATAGGTATCATGAAGGCAATAGGTATCCCGAGTTCCGGGATAAGAATGCTGTATCTGATAAAATATATGGCTCTGGCAATACTTGGAGCAATAGCCGGATTTATATGTTCTTTTCCTTTTGCAGACTTGCTTATGGAAAAGACAAAAGAGACCATGGTGATATCCGATGAAGGCTCGGTGATACTTTCGGTCATCAGTGCATTGGCGGTTGTCATGATAGTATTGTTTTTCAGCTTCCGGTCGACAAGACAGATAAAGAAATTTACACCCGTGGATGCGATAAGAAACGGCAGCACCGGTGAAAGATATCATAAGAAGGGATTACTTAAACTTTCTAAGTCGGGTTCACGTCCGGTACCTTTCATGGCGATCAATGATATCTTAAGCGGGATAAAGCGTTTTACTGTGATGATCATCATATTCACCATCGGGATACTGTTAGTTATGATAGCTCTTAATTGTATCAGTACCTTAAAGAGTGAAAAACTTGTCAGATGGTTTGGAGTTACGGAGTCGGATGTATACCTTTCAAGTACAAAGAATATCACGGATTACCATAATGAAAACGGTAAAGAACTGTTAAAAAGGGATCTGGAAGATATGAAAGCTCTGCTGGAAGAAAACGGAATGCCCTGTAAGGTGGGTGCAGAAGTCCTGTTTAATTATACCTTAAAAAAGGATGATCTGTCTGCAAGGTCCATGACTTTCCTGGGAGTAAATACCGACACAAGTGATTATAATTCTTATGTGGACGGAAGCGCTCCGCAGAATCCGAACGAGCTTGCAATGCATTTCAAGCTTATGGATAAACTCGGTGCACATATAGGTGATAAGATAACCTTGTCCGACCAGGTTGGTTCGAAAGATTATATCATAACCGGAACTTTCGAGATAATGGCTAACATGGGAGAGGGTGTAAGGCTTCATCAGGATGATGACAGAAATTATAAGTATATGAACGGTATCTGGGGAATACAGATCGATTTTACGGATAAGCCTTCTAAAAGGGTGATTTCGGAGCGCATCGAAAAAATGAAAATATTGCTTCCTGATTATACCGTTTATACTCCCGGTGAATTTACGGATAAGATAATCCACTCAGCATCTTACCTTGATGATACAAAGTGGCTGATCCTGCTGGTAGTAATACTGATCAATATCTTAGTTGCGGTACTTATGGAGAAGTCGTTCCTTACAAAGGAGCGCGGGGAGATCGCCTGCCTTAAGGCATTAGGTTTCAGGGATACCTCGATAATGGGATGGCAGACGTTCAGAGTGTTTATAATACTTTTGATATCAACAGTGTTAGCTATGCTCCTTAATAATCCCGTGTGTCAGTTATCGGGTGGCGCGATATTCAGGGCCATGGGTGTTAAGAATGTAATATTCAATCCGGATATTTTGGACAGCTATGTGTTCTACCCCGGCATCATAATCGCAGCGACTCTCTTCGGAGTATTCATCTGCGCAACGTCGGTGCGTAAGATCAGTGCCAACGAGATCAACAGTATAGAGTAATGTGACAAGGGGACGGTTCTCCTGTCACACAGTATAAAAAAATAAGAGGATAAAAAAATGGCAAAGAATGTATTAGAAGTTAAAGATTTATGCAAGACATATGTGGTTAATAAGAGACAGAATAATGTGCTCAGGAATGTTAGTTTTACAGTGGAAGAGGGCGAGATGATCGCTGTCATGGGGCCTTCTGGTTCGGGTAAGTCAACGCTGCTTTATACTGTATCGGGTATGGATAATATGACTGCGGGAGAGGTGAACTTCTGCGGTAAGGATATTTCGAAGCTTAAAGCTAAGGAGCTGGCAGATGTGCGTCTTAATGAGATGGGCTTTATCTTCCAGCAGATGTATATGCTGAAGAATTTAAATATCCTGGATAATATCATATTGCCTGCACGTCAGTCCAAGTCCAATAAGCTTTCTAAAGCGGAAAAGACCGAATATGGAAAGAAGCTGATGAAGAAGCTGGGTATTATAGATATCGCGGAAAACGATATCAATGAAGTATCAGGCGGACAGCTGCAACGTGCCTGCATCTGCAGAAGCATGATAAACAATCCGAAGCTTATATTTGCCGATGAGCCTACAGGAGCCCTTAACCGTACAAGCTCCGAAGAGGTTATGACAGAGCTCGGAAAGCTTAATAAAGAGGGTACCACCGTCATGCTTGTTACACATGATGCAAAGGTAGCAGCGAAGTGCAGCCGTGTTATGTATATAGAGGACGGAAACATTAAGGGTGAGTACAAGCTTGGAAAATTAGAGAAAAACAGCGATATAAGAAGCCGTGAGAGAGGTTTAAACGGCTGGCTTATCGAGCAGGGATGGTAAAAATTTAAAAAAATCGACCAATAGTCGAAAAAATACTTGACAAACACAAAATCATGCTGTATTATATAGAAAAACCGACCGACAGTCGAGAAAAGGAATACAGCATGAAAAAAGGAGAACAGAGAAAACAGGAACTGTTAAAGATCGCATATCGCATGTTTATAGAAAAAGGCTATGACAATACAAGCATAGACGAGATCATAGCCGAGGCCGGTATCGCAAAGGGAACATACTATTATTATTTCCAGAGTAAAGAAGATACATTAGAGGCCGTGATAGATATGATGATAAACGAGGAGGTTGCAAAAGCAAAAGAAGTCGTTGCAAGCCCGATGCCGATCCCGCAAAAGCTGGCGGCGGTCATTTATTCACTTCGTCCGGGTCAGGAAGAACAGAATATAGCAAAAGTAGTTGAGTCAAACGAAAATATCATACTTCATGATAAGCTTAATAAAAGACTTATCGCAGAGGCTGTCCCGCTGCTTTCGAGTGTAGTAAGAGAGGGCATTGAGACAGGGGTATTTAACTGTGAGCAGATAGAGGAACGTGTGAAGATGATACTCATCATCTGTTCCGGGTTGTTTGACGAAGATGATTTTACGGAAAACGAAGTGACCGCATTCATAGATGTGACTGAGAAAATATTCGGGGCACAGCCCGGAACTATGAGCTTTGTCAGCGGATTGATTTTAGGAGGGATTGCACGATGAATAAGACAAATGATAAGTACATTTTTAAGCCTGTTAAGTTTTTTGTATTGGCATATCTTTTTACATGGATTTTCTGGATACCTGCGATCTTTGTATCGGGCGATATCGGTGCGGGACTTATGTTTATAGGTCTTTTGGCTCCAGGAGTTGTATCTACGGTATTTGTACTTAAATCAGGTTCACCGGAATTAAAGAAGGATCTTAAAAATAAGATAGTAGGTTTTTATAAGGTTAAGTGGTTTAATGTATTCTTAGGTATAGGTGTGTTTGCCCTGATAATAGTAGGTTCGATCCTGCTTTCGCTTGCTTTCGGACAGTCACTTGACCAGTTTGCTTTCACCGAAGACTTTTCGTTTACCGGTGTAGGTGTAGGCACAGCACTGGTTACGATCCTGTTGGCTTCCATCATCGAGGAAGTAGGCTGGAAGGGTTATTGTGAGGATTCTATAGGAGAGTACATGAACTGGTTCTGGGAATCCATGCTGTTCGGTCTTTTCTGGTCACTCTGGCATCTGCCGCTCATTTTTATAGAGGGAACTTATCAGGCAGGTCTTATGGTAAATCCTCTGTATGTGGTCAATTTCTTCGTAAGCGGTATCCCGCTCGGATTTATCATCACATGGGTATACTTAGTCAGTGACCGTTCGATTCTTGCATGTATGATATTCCATCTGTTCGTTAATTTTATGCAGGAAAAAATAGCTCTGACTCCCGAGACAAAATGTGTTGAAACTCTGGTTGTCACTGCAGCTGCAGCGATCATAGTACTTTGCAACAAGAAAATGTTCTTTGAAACAGACCATGTGGGAAGGCTGCTTGAAACACAGTTCGGCAAGGAGAAATAAGATGAGTAACGGATACAAAAAGTTCCTCCTGCTGTGGACGGGGGAGCTTATATCTTCCATAGGCGGCGGGCTTATGAGTTTCGGTCTGGGGATATATGTATTCAATGAGACGGGAAGCGCAGCAGGGATGGCGCTGGTGACGCTGCTCGGCTTCCTTCCTACACTACTATTAAGTGTCCCCGCGGGAGTACTTGCCGACCGTTTTGACAGAAGACTTCTCATGATGATAGGAGACGGATTCTCCGGACTCGGGATATTGTTTATCCTGATATGCATGCAGGGCGGCGGAGCCACACTCGTGCAGATATGTATAGGTGTAACCGTGAGTGCGGTGTTTTCTTCGCTTTTGGAACCGTCATACCGTTCTACGATCACGGATATCCTGACAAAAGAAGAGTTTTCAAAAGCTAACGGACTTGTATCCCTTGCAGGAAGCGCAAGATACCTGTTTTCACCTGTAATAGCAGGTTTTTTGCTTACGGTAAGCGACATTTCACTTCTGCTTATCATCGATATATGTACCTTCTTTGTAACCATCACAGCTACGGCTATCGTCAGAAAGGGTGTGAAGACTGTCCGTAATGCGGAGAGGCAATCATTTTTTGCAAGCTTGAAGGAAGGATGGCAGGCTGTTCACGGAAAGAAGGGAGTATTCTTACTCATTATGGTGTCATCTGCGATCACCATGTTTATGGGAATACTCCAGATACTTGTTGAGCCTATGATCCTGTCATTTTCGGATTCGAAAACACTGGGGATCTCGGAATCCGTATGTGCCTGCGGGATGCTTGCCGCAGCCCTTATACTCGGCATCTTCGGTATAAAAAAAGGATATGCAAAAGTACTGAGGATTTCATTTTTCTTTGCGGGAATATTTATGATGGGGATGTCCTTTATAGAAAGTATTATCCCTATCTGCATATTCGGATTTTTATTCTTTGCCATGCTGCCTATAGCCAATAATTGCATGGACTATATGGCAAGGACCAACATCCCTGACGAACTGCAGGGAAGGGCGTGGGGCTTTATAGGTTTCCTTTCACAGTTAGGCTATGTTGTGGCATACACTGTTTCGGGAGTGGCAGCCGACGGTTTAGGAGCCCTTACCGGAAAAGGTGTGGGCAGGGGTGCCGCCATCATGATATTTATATCGGGAATATTCATGGCTGTTACTTCATTGACACTGCTCCGCCTGCCTCAGATAAAGGAACTTGAAAAATAGTGGTAAAAAGGCACGGATTGTGATAAAATAATTGAAGTTTATAAAGTATTGAAGCAGCATATTGAAAAATATTCGGTGGGTAATATGGCAGATATTTTAGTGGTAGAAGATAATACTGAAATGGGTACGCTTTTGTGTGATTTCTTAAAGGCAGAAGGGTACACGGCGGAGCTTTGCACGGACGGTATTGATGCGGTGGATATGTTTGTGTCGACAAAAGCGAAGCTTGTAATACTGGATATTATGCTGCCTCATCTGGACGGCTACGGCATCTGCAAAAAGATACGCGAGACCTCAAATACGCCGGTGATCATGGTAAGTGCCAAGAATATGAAAGATGATAAGCTGAAAGGGCTTGTCCTGGGTGCGGATGATTATATCGAAAAACCTTATGATATCGATATCCTGATAGCTAAGGTTAAGGGCATTTTCTCCAGAAGATACAGTGAGGATGTGCTGTCGGACGGCTTTTTGAAGATAGATAAATTAAGGCATACTGTGTCGGTAAACGGGGAAAAGGAAACAGAACTTACTTTAAAGGAATACGAACTTCTGACTCTGCTTGTTGAAAACGCGGGAAAGACCATGAATAAGGATTTCCTGTTTAACAAAATCTGGGGCATAGACAGTGACTCTGACCAGCAGACCCTGACGGTACATGTAAAGTGGCTGAGGCAGAAGATAGAAACTGATCCGAAAAATCCCAAACACATCATAACGGTGTGGGGTGTCGGATATAGATATGAGAAGTAAAAAAACGGGATAAAAAAATGAAGAGCTTCAGAAGACTTCTTGTAACGGTTATCGTCTGCATGGCGGTCATAACTGTTGCAGCCAATCTGATCTTAATACATAATAATGAGGGCGACAAAGGTCGCCCTTATCGTGTTGAAGCTGAAAGGATAGCATATGACATAGAACATGGAAAAGGGATCGATCTTTCCGGATATAAATATGTTAAAGAAGTGATAAGACTGGAAACGCTCAATGATCTTTCCTCCGGTGACAGCGATCACATGGTGAAAGTGATAAACGGGGAAATATATCGCTTTGATTATACTGTATCAGCAGCTTCTTTTAACAGTAAGGAACTGGTCGTGGTCAATATCTGTCTCGGGATTGTATTTGTATTTCTGCTTCTCATTCTGCTGTATATAAGACACAGGATCATAAAACCGTTTGACAGAATGACAGAACTTCCGGCTGAGCTTGCAAAAGGGAATATCACTGCGCCGATTGAAGCCGAGAAAAACAAGTATTTTGGCGATTATATCTGGGGAATGAATCTTTTGCGTGAGAAGCTGGCAAAAGACAGGCAGCAGGATCTGGAGTCAAAGAAGAATAACAAGAGCCTGATCCTTTCTCTTTCACATGATATAAAGACGCCGCTCGGGATCATAGAGCTTAATTCAAAAGCCTTGGAACGCGGCCTTTACGATAATGATAAAGAAAAAAAAGACCGCATAGCGGGTGTGATAAACGAAAAATGCACAGAGATAAAATCCTATGTCGATCAGATAATAAAAGCTTCCAAGGATGACGTTTTGGAACTTGATGTAAATAATAAGGAGTTTTATCTGTCAGAGGTCCTTAACAGTATAAAATCCGTATACCTTGATAAACTGGAACTGCTGCAGACAAAATTCAGTATAGGTGCTTATTCGGACTGCATGCTTAAAGGAGATCCGGACAGAGCGGTAGAGGTGATACAGAATCTGCTTGAGAATGCCATCAAATACGGTGACGGCAAAGAGGTATCCATAACCTTTTCAAGAGAGGAAAACAGTCAGCTTATATCTGTCGTGAATACTGGATGTACTCTTAAGGATACCGAGCTTCCCCATATATTTGACAGCTTCTGGAGAGGCTCCAATACGGGGGCGAATGCAGGAAGCGGGTTAGGACTTTATATATGCCGCCAGCTCATGAACCGCATGGGCGGAGAGATATTTGCCGAGATAAAGGACGGCACGATGATCGTAACCACGGTGTTCCCTATGGCATGACCTGTAATCTTTATACTTTCTTTAATATTGCTTGACGGTTATTTTAATGTTTTATGATAAATATATATATGTACCGGGCAGAAAATGGTATAAATACAGATAACAGGGGTTAAAGTAAGATGAATTACAAGGTTATAAGCTGTATCATAATAACGATCGTAGCATTGTTTAATGCTTTCACGGAGTATCTGGACTGGAAATCGATGAAGAACAGGATACCGGATAGCGTTAAAGATATTTATGACGAAGAAACATATAAAAAATGGTGCAGTTACCATAAGGAAAAATGCAGGTTAAAGCTGATATCATCCATAGTATCGTTTGTAGTCGGCTTATTGGCTTTTGTGATCAACGTGTACGCATGTTTTTCAGAAATATTCCCTGATACCGCATTCTGGGGTATGTTTGCGTGTACGCTCCTCAATATGCTGCTTGATGTTTTCATTCTCCCGTTTGATTATTATGACAGAATGAAAATAGAAGATAAGTATGGATTTAACCGTTCGACAAAAGGTACCTTCTGGGGAGATAAAATTAAAGGATTCCTGATAAGCCTGATCGTGTTTGTGGTTATAGGATGTTTATTCATATTCCTGCACCGGAAACTGGGAGACTGGCTGATCCTTGCATTTGCCATAGTGCTTACGATGATAATGCTGCTGATAGTATTCCTGTATCCCGTATTCAGCAAAATCTTCAACAAGTTTACTCCTTTAGAGGACGGTGAGCTTAAAGACAGACTGACGGAACTGCTTAACAAGAACGGTTATCAGGTTAAAGAGATCAAGGTTATGGATGCTTCGAAGAGATCCACCAAGATGAATGCTTATTTTGCCGGCTTTGGAAAGATGAAGACCATAGTCCTGTATGATACATTGAAAGAGGCTATGACTACCGATGAAATATGTGCGGTATTCGCTCATGAGATGGGACACGGACTTCACAAGGATACATTAAAAGGGCAGATAACAACTTTTATACAGATGTTTATATTAAGCGCCATGGCATGGCTTACGGTGAGGACTCCAGAACTGTTTACAGACTTTGGTTTTGATAAGATTAATTACGGGTTTGCCATGATAGTAATACTTAATGTGGGATTTGCGTTTATAATGCCTGTGTTCGGCCTGATAACAAATTACTTCTCAAGAAAAAGAGAGTACAGAGCCGATGAGCAGGCTGTAAAAGAAGGGTACGGAGAGGCTCTTATCAGCGCTTTAAAGAAGCTTGCAAAAAGTAATTATGCTAACTTAAGTCCCGATCCGCTGGTAGTAAAGCTTACCTACAGTCATCCGGCATTAAGTCAGAGAATTGATGCGATAAGAAGAAATAAATAAATTGTAAAAGAAAGCTCCGGTAGGGAAACTACCGGAGCTTTTAATGTATCCTTGGTACAATATTAAAGCATATCCATATTTGGGATCAATTATCAAACCCCGCATATTCTTTCATCTGGAAGGCACCGTACAGAGAATATTTAGGTTTATAAAGTGTATCATAAAGAAGAGGCTTGTATTCCTTTCTCCATGACATGCTGTCGGTTATGCCCCAGAATGTGAGAGCATCCATTTTAATTTTGCCGCTGTCAACTCGTTCAAACAGACCGTTTATCAGGTCATAATAGAAGCATCCCTGTTTCTTTAAGTTTTCATCGGTACCGGGCTTGGGAGCCTGATATTTTCCGAGACATACGTCAAGCTCCGTAAGCTGAAGCTTAAGCCCTGTTTCACCCAGCTTGTCAACGGTCTTAAAATACTGGTCGAGATTGTCTGTTGTGTAAAGATGTGCCTGCAGGCCGATACCGTCTATCAGGTACCTGCCGTCTTCATCTACAAGTGTATTTACGAAATTGTACAGAGTCTGTGTCTTAAACTGTTCGTTGTAATCGTTATAATACAGATCGATGGTTTCAGGTGCGTATTTATCCGCATAGTAGAAAGCATACCACAGATAATCTTCACCTATGATCTGTGTCCAGCGGTTCTGTCTTACGGTACCGTTTTCCATCCATGCTTCATTTACCACATCATATGCATAGAAAATGTCGATATATCCGAGCTCTTCAAGAGCTGCAAATACATTTTTAATGTAACCCTCCATACGTTTTAGCATGGTATCACGGTCTACGAGATCTTTATTCTGGTCAAAATCCACGTGGAATATCCAATCGGGAGTCTGGCTGTACCATATAAGGGTATGGCCTCTCATGGAGTAGTTATTTTCCTGAGCCCATTTCATCATTTTAAGTGCATCACTGTTAAATTCTACTACAAGCTCGCCTGTCTCCTGGCTTTTCTTCTTGTTAAAGAGGTAGTCGGGTTTCATGGAGTTTTCCATGGTCACGCTGTTAAAATGTGTAAGAAGCAGATTCTTAACTACAGCGCGGTCGATCATCTGTGTGTTAAGACAGGTGCCGACCTTCATACCGTGTTCCGCAAAGAGATCTTTAAGCTGTTTCCCTTCTGCGGGGTCAGGGGTAGGGGTGGGAGTAGCAGTAGGTTTTTCTGTGGGTGTCGGCTCTAAGGTTGCAGTGGGAGCCTCGGTTACGTCAGGCTCGGGTGTGATCTCGCCGGAAGGAGCAGCTGTAGGTTCCTGCGTGACAGAAGGTGTAACATTTTCATCAGAGTTTTTGCTGCTGCATCCTGCAAATGAGCATACCATTATCGCAATGAGCAGCATGATAAGTTTTTGTTTCATTTTCCAATGTCCTCTCCGTTTTTTGCCCGTATAAAGAGAAAAGCGGGCGTAGTACTGAATTCCGAAAGGTATTTTACTATAGTCCGGATCTTAATTCTACGTGATTTTATACCGAAAAAATGTCTATTATTGCGGTGATAATGAAGTTTGTTCATTTTTTGGCAATATGAACAAAGAACATGGGATTTTACGGGAATCATTGGTAAGGATTAATATTGACTTTCATAAACATAAGTGATAAAACAGTCTCTGTTGTATGAAGCCGGACATGAGTATGTTATACATAGCCGGCGATTCAAAGGAGGAATGAACATGTTAAAAAAAGTATTAGTCGGATTGGTAATGCTTGTATTGGGAGTATGTCTTATGGCCTGCGGTTCCGATAAGGAAGAGGATAAGGCAGACAAGTCAAACAAGGATGACAAGGCTGCAGAGAAGAATGATGAGACAGTAACAGAAGAACCCACACCTGAAGAGGAGAAGCTTGCCATAGCTTCAACCGAGACCTGGGGAGATTTCACAGTAGGCATCCCTACAGACTGGACTTTCAGAAAGGGCGATACTTTTGACGAGAATGATACACGTTACTGTTCAGTAAAGAAGTCTGATTTCAAGTATTTTGATCTTAAGATGGAAGAAGAGCAGGTTGCAAACAACCAGTACAATTACAATAAGAATACTTACACCAACGAGCAGGAAGATGTATCCGGTAAATACGGTGACATCGAGTGGACAGGTTTCCAGTACAGCGACGGATGGGGCGGATACGGATTTGAACTTATCGCGACAGTAAATGAGAAGCCCGTACGTGTTTCATCATGCGGTTTTAAGTTTGACAGTGAAGAAGCACAGCTTGTTCTTAATTCACTTGTGATCAAATAAAGATGTAATATTTTGTATAATAAAAATATGAAAATTTCGGAAAAGCCGTCAGTATAAGGACTGATGGCTTTTTTAGTTCGACAGTTTTTTCCATTGAATTTTATCCCGGGGTTGGGTACAATTCACTTAAATGTTTGATAAAACGTTTAATCCATAAAAGTTTTCGGAGGGGTTTATGCTTACAGCAGTAAGACCAAAAAGCAGAGAGATCAAAAAAATCGAGAGAGAAGGGGACAGACTGTTACTTTATTCCGACCACGGAGTGCTTGCATTAGAGCCTAAGTCGGACAGTATAGTAAGAGTTCTGTACACAGTACAGGAGCATTTTTCCGGTAAGGAGAAGCCGGGTGTCATTAGGAAGGAGATATGCGGGGACTGGAGTTATACAGAGCTTAAGGAAACAGTTGAGCTTTCACTAACAAGTATAAAGGTATCCGTAAAAAAAGAAAGCGGGTCTGTCAGTTTCTTTAAGACATGCGGTACAGGTAATGCACAGCTTTTGTTTAAGGAAAGAGATAAAGATCCGAAGGATTTCGAAGAGTTTGAAACCTTCCGCTTAGCAGGTGCGGAGCAGAAGACAAGAACTATCGATACAGCTGATGGAAAGAAGCAGGTGCTTGAAGATCCGTTAAAGGTATCCACCGGAAAGAGCTATCATATCCGTTTTAATTTCGAACTTAAAGATGAGGCTCTGTACGGTCTCGGGCAGCAGGAGAAAGGTTTTGCTTCTTTAAGGGGGAGGACGATATATGTTCACCAGGGAAACAGGAAAATAGCCATGCCAATGTTTGTATCCACCGCAGGCTACGGTATCCTGACCGATACATACAGTCCGCTGATCTTTAACGACAATGAAAACGGCACGTATATCTATACCGAAGCCGATCAGGAGCTGGATTATTATTTCATGGCAGGAAGTATGAATGAGGTAATAAGAGGCTACAGATTCCTTACGGGAAAGGCAGCGCTGCTCCCTAAGTGGTCACTTGGCTATGTTCAGTCACAGGAAAGATATGAAACACAGGAAGAAATCCTTGCCACGGTAAAAAAATCAAGAGATCTCGGTATCGGTATGGACTGTCTGGTGCTTGACTGGATAAGCTGGCCGGATAACGAATGGGGCCAGAAGTCCTATGATGCCTCACGTTTCCCCGATCCTAAGGGTATGATAGACAAGATGCATGACGATCATGTGCATTTTATGATATCCATCTGGCCCACTATGGCAGGTAATACGGATAATCATAAAGAGTTTAAGGAGAAGGATCTGTTCCTGCCCGCAAGTACATGCTATGATCCTTTCAAGAAGGAAGCGAGAGAACTGTATTTTGACCAGTTAAAGAGGACACATTTCAGCTACGGTACGGATGCATGGTGGTGTGACAGCAGCGAGCCGTTTACACCCGAGTGGAACCATCTTATGCGTGTGGAGGAGAGTAAGCTTTATAATGAGTACTGCAGTGAGGCGGGGCTCAGGATGGAGTATGAATACTCAAACGCATTCCCGCTTTATCATGCCATGGGAATATATGAGAACCAGCGTAAGGCACAGGATGAAGCAAAAGCTAACGGGGAAGGAAAAGAAAAACGAGTATGCAACCTTACACGAAGTGCATATACCGGGCAGCAGAGATACGGGACCATCATGTGGTCGGGAGATACCGATGCAAGCTGGGATACATTAAAGGATCAGGTAGCCATAGGCCTTCATTTCTCGGCATCGGGTATTCCATACTGGACCAACGATATCGGAGCTTTCTTTGTAAAACGGGGTATGTTCTGGTACTGGGACGGAAAATATGATGATACCGTGGACAATAACGGATACTCAGAGCTTTATACCAGATGGTATCAGTATGCGGCATTTCTGCCCGTATTCCGTGCCCATGGTACGGACTGCCGCCGTGAACTCTGGAATTTCAAGGGTGAGTTCTATGATGCGCTTCTTAAGACAAATAAACTCAGATACAGCCTGATGCCTTATATCTATTCCGAAGCGGGGAAGGTATGGCTTAACGATAATTCACTTATCAGATGGCTTGCATTTGATTTTACTTCAGATAAAAATACCTGGGATATTACCGACCAGTTTATGTTCGGAGAGTCAATCATGGTATGTCCCGTTGTGGATGCCATGTATTACGGAGAGGATGGAAACCCTATAGAGACGGCTAAAACCAGGGAGGTGTATTTCCCTGAAGGCTGCGACTGGTATGATTTCTACACTTGTAGAAAGTACACGGGCGGTACTGCTGAAGAGATAGAAGTGCCTTTAGATACCATACTTTTGTTTGTAAAGGACGGAAGCATAATCCCTGTAACAGAGCCTGCACTTTCCACGGAAGAGCAGACAGGGGATATAGAGTACAGGAGATTTGGTAATGTTATGGCTCCCTACGAGATGTATACAGATGCCGGTGACGGATATGCGTATGAAAGAGGGGAGTATATTATTAAGGAGATCCGTTAAGATCCTTCACATACGCTTAAGACAACATGGTAAGAAATTATATTTACATATGAGTAAAAGAAAACGCCGGGAGTTACCCCGGCGTTTTCCTTTTTGTTACTTCCCAAAATCTATATCAACATCACCTGTAGAGGTATTGATGTTAATCGAATTAATGGTGGAAGTGGTCTTCTTATAGTTCTTTTCGAACTCTTCGTTACCTATCCTGATATCACCTGTAGAAGTGTGGATATTTACGTTGTAGGATTCTTCGTCACCCTTAAGACCGAGCATAACTTCACCTGTGCTTGTCTTGATATCGATATTGTCTATCATTGCGTTGTCTAAAGAGATATCGGATGTGGATCCTTCTACAGAGAATGCCTTAAAATCGGTGTTTTTAGTGGTGATATCACCTGTAGAAGTTTTTGCGGTGTATTTTCCCGCACATGCTGAGTTAATGATATTAACCTCACCGGTAGATGCCTTTGTCTCCAAAGAGTTCATGGTGCAGTTATCGATGGTGATGTCACCTATTGATACTTTAAAGATCATATCAGACATCTTATTGTTTTTAAGGTTGATGTCGCCTGTGCTGGTTGAGATCGAACCGTCAATAGCGAGGTCCGAGATACGGATATCGCCTGTTGAAGACTCTATTTTGACAATCTTTGTGCTGTCGGTATCGGGTACGGTAATGTTTACGTAAGAGTCTTCAAAGCTTCCGAAGAAACTGAAATTTAAAAATGAGAAATCTTCATTGTCGATATCAACTGTAAGAACACCGCCGTTATTACTGATCTGGGGCTTCTGATCTTCAGGTACATTGTACGAGATCGCATATTCATTACCCTTAATGATATTAATATCAACGGTGGAAGTGTTTACCACTACTTTATCAAATGCGTCTAATTTTACTGTTTCGTTTATATAATCTTCGCTGCCTTTATAAACCTTGAAATTTTTGATCTTAAAGTTCCATGTGCCGCCCTGTACTGTGCCGAATGCGGCAAAAGCGATGCCTACGCACATAAGTACTACTGCTGCGAGTAAAAAGAATTTTGTCTTTTTCATATTAAGCCACCTGTGCCTTTCCTGCTTTTTTCTTTAAAAGTCTCTTCTTTATGATGGAAGAGATGAGAGATACCAATGCTCTTGCGAGTGCTGCTGTACCTAAAAGGAACATGATACCTAAGCCGATCACGAACAGGCCGCAGCCGAGAACGATAAACTTCTGTGCCAATCCTGCTGCAGTGAGGGATACGATAGTGATCAATATACCTGAGATCACACACGCAAATCCGGATACACCGAATGCAAAGATGATGGAACCGATGGTAACTACACCTGCAAAGATGAGTACGATGGCTGCGATCGCAAGGGGAAGTGCGATGGGAGATGCAAAAATCCCTAAGATCACCAGCCACAGGATGGAGCCGAAGCCCTTTGTTGTATTCTTTTCCTGCTGCTCATCAATCTTTTTCTCGGTTGTGTCAGCGATTATCTGACGGGCTACTTCCTTGGGACTTCCGAGATGTATGCATATATCGGAATCGGGCGGAAGATTTAAGTCATCGATGTATTCACTGTAATATTCAATTGCGTCTAATTTGTCTTCTTCCGGCATATGACGCAGCCGGTAATCAAGCTCCTGTAAAAAGGTTTGCTTATCCATTTATTTTTCCTCCTGGGTAAATAATTTTTTGTTGATCTTTATATAGATTTATGGGAAAGTAAGTAAGATTCTTTAGTCAGCAGTTGTTATGAGCTTCGGACTTCCGAGAAGAGAATCTATCTTATCTTTGTAAGTGATCCATTCGCTTCTGAAGAAATGCAGCTGATCCCTGCCCGGTGGAGTGATGCGGTAGTATCTTCGGTTGCGGCCCTGATAGGGGACATCATACGTTTCCAGTAAGCCGGACTTCTGAAGCCTTCTGAGTACAGGGTAAAGTGTTGATTCGGAGATGTCTACTACATCCATGACACGCTGTGTCAATGTGTAACCGTATACATCTTCCTTTTCTACAACGCCCAGCACACATGCGTCCAAAAGAGGAGCTGTTAATTGGTAAGTCATTCTATCATTCCTTTCTATATATTTATTTGGGGCGGTTGACATTCTCAAAGCTTTTACAAGCAAGCTTTTACAGCTTTTCGTATGTCAACCTATGTGTTGTATCATATTATTACCGATGCAATATCTTGTCGACGTATAATACTATACGACATATAATATTGTTTGTCAAGCATTATTTTAAAAATTTTTTAAAATTTTTTGAAAAAGTTCTCAAATGCCCGTTTTATCGGGCTTTTGAGCAAGATACTACCAATAATTATTCTTGTTTTTTGGACCGGATTGGAATATAATTTATAGACGGGTTTAGATTTATGCCGGAAGGCATCTTATATTTTTAGGGGATAATCCGGTCGGAAAATAACCGGGTAAGTTACAGTAACATGACATCATTTTTGGAAAAACATTTTATAAAGGATAAGGAAAACAGGGCGGCATATGGGGTATTGGCCGGTATAGTCGGGATCATCTGCAATGTTTTCTTATTTATAGGAAAGCTTATAATAGGTCTGCTGGTCAATTCATCCGCGGTCATCGCCGACAGTTTTAACAACCTGTCTGATGCGGCATCATCGGTCATAAGCCTGGTAGGAGCGAAGCTTGCTGCAAAGCCTGCAGACGAAGAGCATCCGTTCGGACACGGAAGATATGAATATATCGTAGCACTTATAGTATCTTTCCTTATATTAGAGGTAGGATTTACCTGTTTTAAGTCTTCCATAGATAAGATATTCCATCCGGAAGACCTTAATATCACGACCGTAGCATTGATAATACTTATAGTGTCGGTGCTGGTAAAGATATGGCTTTCGCTGTTTAACAGGAAGCTCGGGAAAAAGATAGATTCTAAAGTCCTTCTGGCTACGGCCAAGGATGCTTTGGGAGATGTATTCGTTACATCGGCTACCATCTGTTCACTTCTTATATATAATATATTTGATCTCAATGTGGACGGATATGTGGGCTGTATAGTAGCAATTATGGTTTTCTGGGCCGGTATCAGTGTGGCAAGGGATACCATAGAGCCCTTGCTCGGAGAAGCAGCGCCGGAAGAGCTGTACAGGCAGATATGCGATAAAGTGATGTCTTATAAAGGTATAGAGGGTACTCATGATCTGATAGTTCACAGCTACGGACCCACGAGACGCATGGCTTCCGTGCATGCTGAGATCAAGAACACCCTGTCTATGGAAACGGCACATGAGATAGTGGATAAGATAGAGCATGATGTGCTGGCGGAGATGAATATATTCCTGGTTATCCATATGGATCCGATAGATACGGATAATGAGGCCGTACAGACGGTCAAAGGGGTGGTAAACCGTATAGTACAGGAAAAAGAACCTAAGGCTACTATACATGATTTCAGGATGGTATCGGGTGTGGATCAGATCAACCTGATATTTGATCTGGTACTTCCTTATTCTTATAAGAAGGATGAATGCAGGAAGTTTTCATCCGATATCGGAGAAGCATTAAAAGGCGTGGATAAGAGATATAACTGTGTGATCACGGTTGAACACTCTTATGTGAATCAATAAGGAGACAGCTGCATGAAATATAATTTTGATGAACCGGTTAACCGCAGAGGTACAGGGTCACTAAAATGGGATGTACCGGAAAACGTGCTTCCCATGTGGGTAGCAGATATGGATTTTAAGACTGCACCGTGTATATTGGAGACTTTAAAGAAAAGGGTAGAGCACGGTGTGTTCGGATATACCGATGTAAAATCCGAATGGAATGAAGCTTACATCAATTGGTGGGACTTTAGACACGGATTAAAAATGAAGCCTGAATGGCTGATATTCTGCACCGGAGTGATACCTGCCATATCTTCGATGGTGAGAAAACTCACCACGCCGAATGAAAAGGTGATAATCCAGACCCCTGTCTACAATATTTTCTTTAATTCCGTGTTGAACAACGGATGCCGGGTATATGAAAGCCCGTTAAAGTATGAAGACGGGAAATATTCTATGGATTTTGAGGACCTCGAAGAGAAGATGTCGGATCCTATGGCAACACTTTTTATACTCTGTAATCCCCAGAATCCTTCCGGAAATATCTGGAGCAGGGAAGAACTGAAGAAAATCGGTGAGCTTGCGGTAAAATACAATGTGACTGTAATCTCCGATGAGATACACTGTGATCTGACCGACCCGGGCTATGAATATATCCCGTTTGCATCCGTATCTGACGAATGCAGGAAGGTAAGCGTTACATGTCTCGCACCGACCAAGACCTTTAATATAGCAGGGATCCAGACCGCAGCGGTATGTGTTCCCGATGACTTTTTAAGGTTTAAGGTATGGAGGGGGCTTAACACCGACGAAGTGGCCGAACCGAACGTATTTGCCTGCGAGGCGGCCATAGCCGCTTTTAATGAAGGCGGAGAGTGGCTGGATGAACTTAGGGCTTACATAGCTGAGAATAAAAGGATAGCACGTGATTTTATCAGAAAAGAGCTGCCTGAACTTCATGTGATCGAGAGTCATGCCACATATCTTATGTGGATAGATGTAAGCGGCTGGGATTATATGAAAGGCTTTAAGCCTGTGGAAGGTGATGAGGATACCGCCAAAAAAGCGGGACCTCTTACGGCATCGGATGTGCTGAGACGAAAGAGCGGACTGTTTCTTTCCGAAGGCGGCATATATGGCGGAAACGGCGCAAGCTTCTTAAGAATGAACCTCGCCTGCCCGAAAGCAACGGTACTGGAAGGACTTGAACGTTTAAAACGTGCAGTGACCGAATAAAAATACATGATCAGGAGAACCCAATGGAAAACAACATGACACCTACCCCTTTAAAAAGCGATGCATTCCGTTTTGATTCATTTAAAAACGGAGAAGTACTTTATAATAAAAAGAAAAACAGACTTCCTGCCATGGGCTGGAACAGCTGGAACGCATTCGGAAGCGGAAATACGGAAGAACTGACGAAAGCCATGGCTGACAAAATAACTGAACTCGGCCTTGATAAGCTGGGTTACAGTTACTGCGTACTTGATGACGGCTGCTACAAGCCTGAAAGAGAAGACGGAAAGCTGGTAAATGAACCGAAGAAGTTTCCTTCGGGATTCAGGGCGCTTGCTGATTATATTCACGCAAAAGGCCTTAAATTCGGCATGTACAATGATATAGGTACCAACCTTTGTGCAGGAGCGGCAGTAGGAACATACCTGCATGAGGCAGTGGATGCAAAGTCTTACATTGACTGGGGCGTTGATTTTATAAAGGTGGATAACTGCTACTATATGTTCGACAATGCCACATTCTCTAACCCTGAGAATGCACGTTTTGTATATGCACCCAATATTAAAGGGATAAAGCTTGTTTCAAAGGAAACTTCGGAAAGCATTATTTTGTTTGTCGAAGAGGCCGGAAAGCTTACAGGAAAAGGAGCACAGCTTAATGAAGAAGGTGCAGTAAAGTACGTCACTAATATCGGAACCTTTGACGGCACCAATACAGGTACCACCCCTGTAGGGGATATGAGCGGAGAACTTCATTTTAATTTTAATATCGGAATTCCCGGAGAATATGAGGAATACGATCTGTTTGTCGAATATGCCACAGGTCGTGAGCCCGGAACGGGAGAATGGCTTCAGATAGCTGTGGATAATGAAGACAGTTCCAAGCTTATCTATGATGATTTCTTAGAGCCTACAGAAGGTAAGGAGAGCTTCATATGGTCAAAGGCCATACCTGTAACTCTTAAAAAAGGGAAAAATATCATCCGTCTTATGAACCACAGACGTCAGGAAAATACGCTAAATTCTTATGCAGAACTGCTTAAAGGCTTTAGTGAGGCGGCACCGGATAATGATATAATCCTTTCTATATGTGAGTGGGGTAAGACCCAGCCTCAGAACTGGGGCTATAAGGTGGGAGATTCCTGGAGAATTTTGAACGACATTACCTTCCGTGTAGGCTGGGACGGAAATCCCGGTATAGGCAGATGGTTCGATCCCGGTACACCTTCCGTTACATCCCAGTACAATAAAGCTGTGGTAATGGATGAGTTTGCAGGACTTGATAAGGGTTGGAACGATCCTGATATGCTGATGATAGGTATGGACGGTATGACCGATATTCAGTGTAAGACTCATATGACCATGTGGTGTATGATGAACTCACCTCTTATGCTCGGACTTGACTTGAGAAGAGTTAAGAAGGGCGACTGGATATATGAGATAATAGCCAATGATAAGCTGATCGCTCTTAATCAGGATTCCCTGGGAACCCAGGCAAAACGCCTTTCTACGAGCGTAGAATCATCCGATCCTTCTAAGGAATACATAACAAATATTGACAGAGTAGATATACTTGTTAAGCCCTTAGCGGATGGCGGAGCTGCCATATCATTTATCAATGTGAGTGAGAGAAAACAGACCGGTGATTTTAAAATCATGGTCGATGATATCCCGTTTGCTTCATTTAAGAAGGGCGAAAAATATAAAGTTACCGATCTCTGGACGGGAGAAGAGTCGGTTAATACCGACGGAGTATTCAGCGTAAAAGAATTAGCTGCTTGTGACAATGTGACGATCAGGATATCTGTATGTTAAGAAGAAAATGAAAATTACTGTAAGAGATTTTTTTTATATATTATTCGGAGACCATGACAGGGAAGAGTTTGAGTACCGGTTAGGTGAACACCTGTCATATGCTGAATCCGAGACCAGACTGCTCGACAGGCGTACTGCGGCTTATATGGTATATGTATATATAACAGATGTGCTTCATGAAGCAGAAGAACCGAGCATTGAGCCGGCATTTATCTTAAAGGACATATACGAGTGTCCGGCGTGTATTAGGTATATAGCGCAGGTTTATCTTAAAGGTATCATGCCGGCGAAAGATATGGTGTTTGGTGTCAGAGAGTCTGTTGACAAGGAAGATGCGATAAAGATTTCCGAAAGGGTATTTGACAGGTCAAAAAGAACAAGATTGGCTTGAGGACTTGTATTTACAGGGCTTGCCGGGATATTATAAAAAATATTTTATAGAATTGCAGAAATTTTTAAAAAAACTGTTGACAAATTAAATTCTATAGTGTAATATATCATTCGTGCTCGAGAGAAGCACGATGATGCGCGAGTGGTACAGTGGTAGTACGTCGCCTTGCCAAGGCGAAGATCGCGGGTTCGATCCCCGTCTCGCGCTTCTTTTATTTGCGGAAGTTCTGAGTTTAACAGTACTTCCGCTTTTTACTTTGCATAAAATTTTGGGGACAAATGGGGACAGTTTGGGGACAACATGTTTTTTTGCTGTTTTGAAGCGATGGAAATGATGCCGGATACTGCCGAAAGCGCCAAGCTGATAAAGATGCTGGAGGGAGAAGAAGTCGAGGAGTATGATACGCTCCTGAGCCTGGCGATTACCGGAGGAGACTATAACTGGATATGAGATAAGGGGGATTCGCAAAAATGGGATATCTTATTAGCGAGACTACAAAAGAGGAGCGGGAGCAGATAATAAGGGAAGCTTTGGGAAATATTTATGGTCAGTGTGATGGCTGTATGTCCGGACTCGCAGATATGTACCAGGATTACATAGACGGGAAACGTGAGATCCGTGATATCAATATGTCATTCAATGCGAGCTATGTATCGGGAGCTGATGGACCGACAAAGAGAGAGGGTTGCCGGTGGGGGTGAGATTATGATCTTTGGCATGAGTATTTATCAGATTCTTTGGTACTTTATGATTTATTCGGTGATAGGCTGGATAATCGAGGTTAGTTTCCATGCTGTAACACTGGGTAAAGTAGTAAACAGGGGATTCTTGAATGGTCCACTATGTCCGGTCTATGGATCGGGAGTCTTGATGGTGCTGGCAGTGGTTTATATTGACGGTGCATTGTTCGGCTTTGAAACCGATCTTCAAAAGGCTAGCACATTCGGCCTGTTTATAGTAGGAATCGTATTTGCGACGCTGATAGAATTGATTGCGGGCTTTGTTCTTGACAAACTGTTCCATGCAAGATGGTGGGATTACAGGGGCATGAAGTTTAACCTGAATGGTTATATATGTCTGGCATTCAGTATTATATGGGGCCTGGCGATTGCATTTGTTCTTCGTGTTGTTCAACCGATGTTCGAAGCATTTGTGGCATGGATACCTACTGTTGGCGGATGGATTGCTCTGGGGATAATGTATGTGATTTTCCTGCTCGATATAACGGTTACAGTTCTGACAGTGCTGAAACTTAACAAGAATCTCGAGCATCTGCGTGAGATTGAAGCGTCTATCAGAAAGCTCAGTGACGGAATGTCAGAGGTCATCGGTGAAGGAACCCTGAAAACCATGGAGAAGCTGGAAGAGGGGCAACAAAAGGCGGAGCAGCATAAAGAAGATATTATTGAATCCGTAGGACATACAAAAGAAGAACTGGAAAAGAAGTATGAGCACTTGAGAAAGAGTCTTATGTATCACCGGCTTTTCGGTATGGGCAGGATCATCAGGGCTTTAGCACGGAAGGGCAGCATGAAATATCAGGATATTCTGGATAAGTTGAGGTTTGAAGTTAAAGGAGATGGAGATAATGCTTTTTGGAAAGAGGAGCAGGGAACCCGAGATAAAGTTTGACCCTGATAAACAGTATGCCATTATCCGCAGTTCGATATGTACTGGGGAGAAAGTAGCCGGGTTCATAAATCAAGGTGCTGCCGCACTTAGTGCGACAGCACCTTTTTGGTTTGCTTTTAGCGTCAGAAAATGATATAATTTACATGATATTGATATGTGTTGATGGTACTGCTGCGGAGGTACAGAAAATGTCAAAAAAAGTATTGATCATAATGATGGCACTCGTCATGGTTTTCTCATCTTTTAACACGCAGACCGTGTATGCAGGCGAGGCAGTAAAACCTGATGTTCCGAAGTTCAAGGTGAAGGTATCGGAGGATGAGAGCCTTTTTACATTTACGATATCAAAGACAAGTAACGCGGACGGTTACCGTATTTATGCCAAGGAACCCGGAAGCTCCAAATACCGTACTGTCGCCACAATAAAAAAGAACGGGAAAAAAGCGAGGACATATAAGTATTCGCCGTTTAACCCGGGGCAATACGCTTTTAAGATCAAGGCATATCATAAAAACGGAAAAAGCAAGGCTTGGTCGGATGTATCAGAGGTAAAGAAGATCACAGTCAAATCGGATATCTTGTCGAGAGTCCCGGTAGGGATCAGATTTGCCGATGACACTGCCACAGAGTTCAGGTTCGGAAACGGTAATCCCGGCGGAAGCGACAGGGACAGATATAAGTTTGAATACGAATGTGACGAAGACTTTGAAAATGCGGAAATCCGGTTGTTTATCGTTAATTCCGACGGAACACGCGCGGATGATCCGCTGTTTAATTATGACGATGTGCAGATGACGGTCGGTGCCACGAGGCTTGGAGAATGCTATGCAGTGCTTTACGCTTTCGGGAAAAGCACTGATGTTGAATTAAGGAACCCGCTGGCCAGATCTCAGATGATCAAACTGACATGTATGGACGAGAATGGCAACACAGGGCCTAAATATGGCGATATCACTTTTAAGGACGGATACGCATATTTCGGTACTGCACCTACAGAGCTCGTCACCGATAAAGAACTTAAGTCAAAGATCATCCATACTGCGGATCGGGACCATCAGTATTTCCTGCTTGACGGAGAAGTATACATATACGATGAGAAATTTGACGTCGGACCGTTTAAATATGTTCCGGCAGAATGGAGGATCTTAGAGCAGACCGATGATTACGTGCTCCTTATGAACAACAGCATTATCGGCGGCGGTGGTTATGACGGGTATAAGGAAACAAAGAACACCACATGGAAGACGAGCTGCCTTTATTATATGCTCAACCGCTATAATGATTATCCAAAAGACGAAAGGACATTCGACCCCTTGTTATTACTGGGTGATGCGCAGCGTACTCTGATGGATATGGATATCTGCGGAGTGAAGACAAAAGTAGGCATACCGACACTGGAAATGCTGACCAGCAAAACGTATGGATTTAGTGGTTCAAAATCGGCCGACAAGTCCAGGATCGTTTCTCCGTCGAAATTCTATGATATCGTTACCAATCACAATGCCACCAGGCACGGACTTAAACTGTTCGGCTGTTACTGGGTAGCTAACGAAAAGGCCGGCGAGACCATATGCGTAGACCAGAACGGAAAGATCCTGGTCGGAGAATTCGATTGTAATGTTTATGAGATCGGCGTGGTAAATGTCATAAAGGTTGATCTGAAGCTCTGCAATGTCATAAATAAGCAGAATGTAATGTTACATAAAAAAATATAAGCAAAACAGGAGGAATAAAAGGATGCAAACTACAGACCTGGATTCGAAGAACTTTCTGAAACTGATATTTTCAGTAATTCTATTTGTGATACTTTTACCTTTCAGTACCGGTGCTGAGGCTGCCGATGTGATCATAGAGCCTGTATTTAACCAGACTGAGGCAAGATCCATGCTTGACAGCATAAACGCATTCCGTACCGGCTCTGATGCATGGTACTGGGACAGTTCCGATACCAATAAAGTCCAGGTGACCGGACTCGGTAATCTGGTATATGACTACGAACTTGAAAAAGTAGCCATGCAGAGAGCTGCCGAGATAGCGATATACTGGGACCATACGAGACCTGACGGAAGCAGCACCTGGTCTGCTTACAGCGACTTCGGATATGCTACAGGAGCAAAAGGAGAGAACATAGCAGCCGGATATGGTAGTGCCAATGCTGCATTTGTCGGCTGGCGTGAGGATAATGATAAATACAGTGGCCAGGGACATAGAAGAAATATGCTTGGTTCCGGATTTAAAGCCATAGGTATAGCATGCGTGACCGTTAACGGGACAAAGTACTGGGTTCAGGAGTTTTCTTCCAATACTCCTTCGGGAAGTGCCACTGCCGCAAATGATTCCGCAACTTTGGTGACAGTAAAGGTTTCAGATTCATCTATCTCAAATGTTACATTTACTGTGGGAGATACAGAGGTAGAAGAGGGCAGCAGCACAGCATTTCCTACCGTATCGGTAAAAGCAAGCTTTGCGGGATCTTGGCCTTCCAGACAGATCCCTGTTATGAATGAAGTGGTATTTACCACAGCGGATAATCAGTACGTTGCTATAGAAAACGGCATGGTAAAGGGCTTAAAAGCCGGAACGGGTGTGATATCCGGTACTCTGTTCGGAAGTACTGTTCAGGCAAATGTGACCGTCAAGGCAGCAGCCACCCCTGTAGTTACAGCAACGCCTGAGGTTACAGCAACTCCTGAGGTAACTGCAACACCGGTCGTAACAACCACCCCTGTGGTTACGACAACGCCCGTGGTTACCGCTACTCCCGTAGTCACCGCCACACCTGTAGTCACCGCCACACCTGTAGTCACCGCCACACCTGTAGTCACCGCCACACCTGTAGTTACCGCTACACCTGTAGTTACTGCGACACCCGCACCGGTCGTAACAGCCACACCTGCACCGGTTGTTACAACAACTCCGGTTCCGGTTATAACATCCACCCCTGTACCTGTTATAACATCGACTCCGGTACCTGTCGTAACTACTGTACCTACCACCACACCCGTACCTACCACCACACCGGTTCCCACAGCAACACCCAAGCCGGATCAGGTGGTAAGGCATGAAGAGTACACAAAGAAAACAAGCTCTTATACTCAGAAGACAGAACTTAACATGAATCTGAAAAAAGAGCTGACAATAGAAACTACCGAGACGACTTCCTCAGGTTCTGAAACAAAGGAGTTTTACTTCCAGACCGCAAGCGGGAAGATCAGGCTTATGAATGCCGAGACATCCGACAGTACTTTCGGAGAGTATACGATACCCGCTTATATCAAGGCAGGTAAAGAGAAGTTCTACATCACTTCCATAGAATCTTATGCGTTTGAAGACAACAAACTGACACAGATAACGATCGGGAAGAAAGTAAAGAAGCTCTATAAGAATGCGTTCAGAAACCAGAAAAAGCTTAAGGTGATAAATATCACTGCCGCAAAGCTTAAAACCGTCGGCAAGTATGCTTTTAAGGGTATAGATAAAAATGCGGTATTTAAGATTACCGGCGGAGCGAAAGATTTTGAGAGAGTTAAAAAGCTGATCATCAAGTCGGGAGTAAGCAGTACGGTAACATTTGAGCATATTAAAAAATAATATACCGGGGAAACGCTGAAGGCATTTTCGATGTGACATTTAATTTAATAAAAACAGGCCTCTTTAAGATATAAATATCAATCTTAAGAGACCTGTTTTATTTCTTTTATTGTATCTTCATGTTTTTTGTTTCCAACATTTTTTCGGCTTCAGCTATAAGCTCGTCATAGCTTTTAAAAGGATAGCGGTAAACAGCATAACCGGTACCGTCGCTTTTTTCCATGTATTGTAAAACACAATTATCCTCCGGAGAATAGTCGTAGTAGTTTTCTACACGAGCTATTTCTTCAAGATTTTCATTAAGAATATAACCGTTGTATCCGAAAGTGATCGCGTAATAATCCGTTCCGTTAAGCTTTTTGATACCGTAGCAATGTCCTTTGTGGTCATATAGAGTATTTACCGGATTTTCTTCATTACCGCGGAAAATACTTACGGCACGCTTGGAAGTATATTCTATCCGGACCTTACCGTCATCCGACCATAAAACAGGATTGTCCTCACTTAAACCTTTGGTCCGGAGCTTACTTGATTCGTCTTTAGACATATCATATACATATTGATCGTCTGTACGTTTTTTCATGACAAAACAGGATACATAATCATTCTTGTCAAAGTGGATATATAGCTTACCGTCACGGTATACGGCCCTGTTTATATTATCCGTAAATTCGGTATTAAACCAGGAGATGGTATAATTAAAGAAAGTGTACTCTTTGGGATTGTACCAGAAAAAGTCAGCCGTGTTGGTTATGATCAGAATGATGTCTTCGGAAATCTGACCTGCGCCGACGACAATATCACCTGCGAGATATCTTTCAAGGAACTGGTATTCCTCTATACTTCCCCAAAATTCATCATATTCAAATTCGTCAGGCAAAGGAAGTATGGAGTCAAATACGTATACATTAAAATCATACTCAAAAAGTGCATTTGTTAAAGTATACTCGGTTTTTGGGATATAAGGTTTTTCTTTGTCGTCTTTGGTTTTGGGCATAACCTTCATCAAAGCTTCGACAGCTTCGTAATACCGTCCGGCCTTTATATAGGCATCCGCGTTATCAGCTACGGATTCGGCATGTTTTATCTGTTCCTGCTCGTACAGGTTCTCGATTTTTTGAGAATACTCCGTAAGCTTCTGATTCTGGCTTTTGATCTCCTCATCGTTTTCGAGTATCTGTTTGTTTAGTACCTTTAAGTTCTCGTTTGAATCCTCCAGCTCATTTTTCAGGGAATTGATCCGCATGAACAGTGAAAAACATATCAGACCGAATATAAAGAAGATGAATGAGCATATAGAGGCTATACCTGCTATACGCCGTATTCTTTGCTCACGGTGCCTGCGGCGCAGTTCATCGTAATCAAGTCCGTACATCATGGCGGCCAGACGCACGACAGCCTCATCTATCATTTTGTTCCTGGCCCTGTTGTCGGTTCCGCGCACATCTGCAGCCAAAGGCTCTATCTCTTCACGGACAGTTACTGTATTACCGGTTTCGTCGGTCACGGTTTTGTTCCGGTACAGCTGGTTTTCCGGGAATGCGGTTTCGGGTTCTCCTTCAACCAGTACGAGGAGTATCTTCTCCAGACCGTACATTTTCTTATAATCTTCAATTTCTTTAGTACACCATTCGGATTCCTTATATCTCGGTGAACATATGGCTATCAGATACTCGGATTCTTTTAATGCCTCTTCGAGTTCCTCGGAAAGACTGTCAGCGAGTGACAGCTCGTCCTGATCCCTGAATACTCTGGTTATCCTCCAGCGTTCCTTAGGGAAATTCTTCCTTAAGGATTTCGGAAGCTTAAAATGCTCCAGTTTCTGCTGGAGCCGTTTAGCTACATACATATCGGGTTCTGTATGCCGGTAGCTGATAAACGCATTATATTTCATAAACGTATCTCCGTAATATTCAATAAAACTTTTAAAAGATAAAACAGAAGAGTATTACAGTATCAATAATACATAAACGGGTGGGATTAGTCAAGAAAACATGGCAGGAGATAAACGGACCGGACACGTTAAACGGACACAATAAAATAGGGCACCGGATCAATCCTTTAATCCGATGCCCTACTTTACTGTCTCAGATTTCATTTGAATTTTCTATATACCTCATTTCGTTAGATTTTTAAATCTATTGCAATCATCTATATCAATACGGCCTCACATCCGTACTCTTAAAAATGATCCCGGATAATCCGGTTCAGAACCGCTCCCGTGCGGTTAATGGAGATTGGCTTATGCTCCCATTGGAGTGTACCTCATTTCTTTAATATTTGTTTTGAATAGAAGATTAATTGTCCTTTGGAGTGTACCTCGATTCTTTAGTATTTTGTTTTGAAGTTTGGCTTAAGTCTCCTTTGGAGTGTACCTCGATTCTTTAAAATTTTGTTTTGAAATTAAGCTACTGTTTCCTTTGGACCGTACCTCGTTTCTTTAATATTTTTTTTGAAATAGGACTTAGGTTTTCATTGGACCGTACCCCTCTTTCGTAGATTTGTTATTTTGTTATTGGTGAACCATCAAATAACCCATTTAATAAGGAATTTTGAAAAAGTTTTCTTTGTTTGTTTTCTATGTCTGAATTATACACCCTAAATTTAAAAATGTCAAGCATAAAATTCTAAAAAAACTATAAATTTTTAGAAAAAGATGAATTAATTGTCTAAAAAGAATGACAATTATAAATATTTCAAACAAAAAGCAAAAAATAAATATTGACCAATATGCCAATATTATGGTAATATAGTAAAAAGAAAACGGATAAAAGTCATAGGCTGCTGCAGGTACGCAGCTGTAATCGGATAGAAAGCGGAGTATCAGAGGTGAAAGTGAATGAGTGAAAACAATGAGAAGGATATGAATGAGCTCCTCCAGGCATATGAAGCCGATAAAGAGCGCAGGAATGTCCGCGAGGATGAACTCCAGGCCGCGAAGGATTATCTGGGGGTCCTTCTTCAGGAGATAGAAAGTAAGAACAAGGAACTGGAAGAGAAGAAAGCGGAGGCAGGAAAACTTGCCGATGCTTTAAGAAAGAGCGAGACCGAAAAGCAGGCCGAGGTCAAGGCCAATGAGGAAGCCAAGGAATCCAATAAGTATAAGAGTATCTGGATCGGTATTGCCATTATAGAGTTCCTGGTGGTAATAGCACTGATCGTATCACTTTTTATAGTATATGATTCCCTTAAAAAGGAATATGAAGGCGGAAAAGACAACCCTGAAGTAAGCGGAAGCGAAAACCCCGGAGACGGCAGCGGAACGACTACTCCCGCTCCTGTAACCGGAAAGAATACTGAGAACTTGGCAGAAGTAGCCGCATCACTCTCAGACAGTCTTGCCGAAGGTTACAAGTGCGGTGTCGAGACAGTGGACGGATTGGAATATCTTGTATTTTCAAGTGATGACGGTTTCAGAGTCGGTTATAGGAATGAATATTATCTGAATGATACCGGACATAAGAAGATGATATTCATTGAAAAAGGTAACAAACGTATTTTTGAACCTTATGAGTATGACTTTGAGGTGAATGCCGCAACACTTTGTCCTAAGTGGTGTAACATGAACGGCAATAAGATGGCCGTGCTTACCGATTATACGGGATACGGCAGGATACCCGGTCAGTTCAGGATAATAGATGTCAATGATCTTACCGAGTACTACGGGGAGAATGAGAGAACAAAGGAAACTATTGAAAAGAAGATAATAAGCCTTATGAAAAAGGCTGCATTCTCCGAACTTCCCAGCGGACTTGCGGAGTTCCCGATCCTTTTTGAACTTGAGACCAGCAAGGCTTCATATAAGTACGGCCTTACCGATGCGGGCTTCAGCGAGATAGGCTATAATGATGCGGAAGTGACCGATAAGGATGCTGTGGATATCAGCAGTGAGTTCAGACTTGAGATAGGTGAGGAAGGCATCAGCTGGATCACGGTTGTTAAACTCGGAAACAAGTATTATCTGGGTGAGCTGAAAGGTGATTTCCTGCTCGGACAGGGATCTGTAGTAGTAGGAAATGTCAAGTTCGGTGCATATGTACATCCCAATGTGGAAGATCCCGACATGCAGGGCATCATCGTTCCGTTAGAGTCCATACCGGAAAGATATGTTACCGTGAACGGATATAATTCCGAAAGATATTATGTACCGATCAGCGATAAGGTGGCCGAATGCTCTTATGACTGGGACAGACTTGATACCTCGGATTCCAACAACTGGGTATATCTTGATGAAAACGGAGCAAAGGCTTCCATAAGAGGTATCGATGTTTCAAAGTATCAGGGTACCATTGACTGGAAAAAGGTGGCAGAAGCAGGCGTTGAATATGCGATAATACGTCTCGGTTACCGCGGTATGAACGAAGGCACACTGGAACTTGACCCGGTATTCGAAAAGAATATGGAAGGTGCAGCTGCGGCAGGCATAAAGACCGGAGTATACTTCTTCTCACAGGCCATTACAAAGGAAGAAGCCATAGAAGAAGCAACGTTTGTTATAAATGCTGTTGATAAGTACAATATCACTTATCCCGTCATATTTGATACCGAGAGAGTTGCCACATATAATGCAAGGGCAAACGGATTGAGCTATGAGGACAGAACGGATATGTGCATCACGTTCTGTGACAGGATAGCCGCAGCGGGATATACTCCTATGATCTATGCCAATACAAAATATATGATCATGGGTATAGATCTTGAGAGACTGGAAAAATACGATAAATGGTATGCGGTATACTCGGATAAGATCACGTTCCCGTACAATTTCCAGATGCTGCAGTATTCCGAGACGGGCTCCATTCCCGGCATAAAGGGCAATGTTGACCTTGACATTTCGTTTGTTGATTATTCGAAGGCTGATGACAGCAACGAGTGATCATTGTAAGTAAACAGCTGATAATGGTGCGAATATGGAATTATATGTACATATACCGTTTTGTGTCAGAAAATGCGATTATTGTGATTTCCTTTCATTTCCCGGATTTGGCTGTGGTGCTGATGAAAAGCACCGCAGCCTTTCCTGTAGTTATATCAATGCTCTCTGCGGTGAGCTTGACGGCGTATTTTGTGGGATGAAGGAGACGGGGCTTAAGTGTGACACCTGCTTTATAGGGGGCGGGACTCCGTCGGTACTGGAGCTAAAAAATACGGAAAAGCTTCTAAAGACCATATCCGAAGGGATATCGCCTATAGAGTTTACCATAGAGTGTAATCCGGGGACTCTTACGGAAGAAAAGCTCAAACTGTATAAAAAATACGGAGTAAACCGCTTAAGCATAGGACTTCAGTCTGCGGATAACGGTATACTTAAGGCTCTCGGAAGGATCCATACTTTTGAACAGTTTCTGGAAAGCTATAGGTTTGCAAGAAGCACGGGATTTGAAAATATCAATATAGACCTTATATCCGCCGTACCGGGACAGACCTTTGATAACTGGAAGGAGACCTTAAAAGCAGTCACGGATCTCGAGCCGGAGCATATTTCGGCATACAGCCTTATACTTGAGGAGGGGACGCCTCTGTATAAGAGATATGAGGAAAATCCCGGAAGTCTGTTGCTGCCCGATGAGGATACGGAACGGGAGATTTATCACTATACCGGGAAATTCCTGGAAGAAAAGGGATATCACAGATATGAGATATCCAATTACGCAAAAAAAGGTTTTCACTGCAGGCATAATACAGGCTATTGGACCGGTGAGGAATATATCGGAGCAGGACTGGGGGCTGCTTCATACCTTTCATATAAGAATGCGGTAAGACTTAAAAACGTATCCGCAGGTACCGGCTCCGAAAACGATATGTTCCGTATAAAAAATACGGAGAACATAGATGATTACATTGTGCGTCCTTCCTGTGAGACGGAAGAGATCCTTAACAGGGAAGCACAGATGGCGGAGTACTGCATACTGGGACTCAGGATGACGGAAGGAATATCCGTTTCAGGGTTTAAGGAGCGATACGGAACGGATATCACGGACAGATTCGGAGATATATTAGATAAGTATCGGCAGATGGGGCTTTTAGAGGAAAAAAACGACCGCATCTGTTTTACGGACAAAGGTATGGATTTAAGCAACACTGTATTATGCGAGTTCCTGTAACAGAATCTGTACGAACAGGATACGGATATACCATGGATCATTACAGAAAAGGAAACATATCATGAGATTATTGATCATTAGACACGGGGATCCCGATTATATTAATGACAGCCTGACAGAAAAGGGTAAGAGAGAGGCCGAGCTTCTTTCGGACAGGATCGCCAAAGAAAAAATAGACAGGGTATACATATCTCCTTTGGGAAGAGCGAGGGAAACCGCAGAAGCCTGTCTTAAGAAGATGAAACCGGGTAAAGAACCCGTCGTATATGAATGGCTTAAGGAATTTGCTCCCAGGATAAAAAGACCGGACCGTCCCGATATGGGCTCTATATGCTGGGACTGGATGCCCGAAGATTGGACAGCAAACGATATTTTCTTTGACTATGATAAATGGACGGAGCATCCGGTATTCGCTGAGGCGAATGTAAAAGAAGAATTGACCTATGTCCTGTCGGAGTTTGAAGAACTCTTAAAAGAACTGGGATATGAGAGAAGCGGGAAATTTTTCAAAGCTGTAAAACCCAATAACGATACGGTCGCATTGTTCTGTCACTTCGGGTTAGAATCGGTGCTGCTCAGTTACCTGTTAAATATCCCTACCATGCTCTTGTGGCACGGCTTTATTGCTGCACCCACATCCGTCACCACCGTCTATACGGAGGAAAGACGTGAGGGAAAGGCATATTTCAGGGTTTCGGCATTCGGAGACACTTCACACTTATATGTAGCGGATGAACCTCCCGCATTTTCGGGAAGGTTCTGCGAATGCTTTACAAATGAAAATGAAAGACACTAACCGGATCGGAGGTGTTGTATGAAAAAAGAAAAAGATGAAAATAATAATTCTTTTTTAAACAAACGTAAAAGCAAGTCTCTGTATGCCCTGGCCTTACTGTTGGTTTTATACCTTGGGGTATCGATACTACTGTCTAAAACTATCGGAGTAACCGATAAGTTTATCAATATCTTTGGCGGAAGACTTCCGTATACCGGTTTTACCGGAGTTTTATCATCACTGGCCAACATATTTATCATTTTCATGGTCGTGTTCTATGGCAAGCTCGGATTTATTACTGCGCTTATCCTTCTGCTGGTCCAGTTCCCCGGTATGGTGGCACAGTTCATAGTAAGTCACAATCCGTCAGCACTTCCCGGAGCATTTAACAACCTGCTTACACTCGTAGCGATCATTCTCATATACAGAAGAAATAAAAGGATCAAAGAATTCCGCAATGCTGAAGTGGATTACTTAAAAACACAGCAGCGTTTTTCACAGCGTCTGTTTGAGCAGACAGCTACAGCTTTGGTAAACGCCATCGATGCAAAGGATACATATTCACACGGGCATTCGTTAAGAGTAGCGGAGTATTCCGAGAAGATTGCAAGAAGTCTCGGAAAAAGCGAAGATGAATGTTATAAGATATATTATGCGGCCCTTCTCCATGATGTAGGTAAGATCGGTATCTCCAACAGCATCATCAATAAAAAGGGCAAGCTCACTCCGGAAGAGTATGATGTGATCAAGCAGCATCCCGTTATGGGTAACCAGATACTTTCGAGTATAGTGGAGTATCCGTACCTCAGCATAGGAGCACATTATCATCATGAGAGATATGACGGACACGGGTATCCCAATCATCTCAAAGGTGACGATATCCCTGAGATCGCGAGGATCATATCGGTTGCCGATGCATATGATGCCATGTCTTCCAACAGAAGCTACAGGGAGGCTATACCCCAGAAGCTTGTAAGGGAGGAGATAGTAAAGGGTGCCGGCACACAGTTCGATCCCGAATTTGCAAGGATCATGCAGGAACTCATCGACCAGGATGTCGAGTATAAGATGAAAGAAAGAACAAAATCCGGTAATCTTACAGGCAAAAAAGAGTTAAGATGCGAGAAATACAGAAGCGAGTATTCAGAAGGTATCATGGTATCGCCTTTTAAGAAAAAATTCCGTTTTGTGATGAGCAATGAAGGCAGTACCGATAATACCGGTTTTGTATCTTTAGTATTGTTTGATTCTCTGGACGGACACGTCCATATGGATGAAAAGAGTAAAAAAGATTTAGTCTATTTTGAGTATTGCGAGATAAAGCTTGACGGAAGCGTATCGGGAGACGGTATCCGCAAGTCATCTGTGAATAAATACGCCAGTGAAAAGAGAGAACAGAAAGGTGACAGGACAGACAGTGATATCACCTATGAGATGGAAGCGGTAAAGCTTAAGGATCATGTGCTGGTAAAAATAGATGACGGGAACTCTGTTACTGAAGTAACGGTTGCGCTTCCTGACAGTTCAAGATATGCTTATATCTGCTTAACGGGAGAACATTGCTACCTGTATGATATAAGCGTTGAAAGAAGCCTTACGCAGACTAAGGACGACTATATAAAGAGGATAGCGGAAGAAATATCTTATATCGACGGACCTGAAGGTGATATCCCCAGCATCCAGATAGACAGTTACAGGAGCAGATCCACCGAAGGCATAGAGCTTAAGGATAAGATGCAGATATCATTCCACAGTAAGTGTCTTCCGACATCCAGACTTATATGGCATTGCCCGTATGTAGCATTGTTCTATTCTAAAGACGGGAAGGTGGACGGACCCGATTACAGGGAGTATGCACTTATCCGTCTTGACGGAGAAAGCCTGGATACGCAGACCACCGCGGAAAGCAGCCTGATAGTAAATAAAAATGAGAGATTCAGGAACTGGGATAACTGGAAAGCAAAGAACAAAGAAGGATATAACTGTGAGATATCCTTTGAATATAAAAAGAATACCGTAGTTATGAGTACGGAGAATGTCGGACTGGCTGTGCGGAGCACAACATTGATCCCCGATGAGCTGGATAAATTGTATGTGGCCCTTACAGGAGACCAGTGCGTACTTACCGATATAAGGATTAAATGAAATAACCCTCCGGTTTTACCCGGAGGGTTTGTTCTTTGATCGATCTAAAGCAGATTGGTCAGAGAGCTTTTTTAATGTTTTCATCTTTTATAAGAGCTTCAAAATCCTCGTACTTCATGGCACCCAGGTCCTTACCGGAACGATGACGTACAGATATTGTATTATTTTCGATATCTTTATCACCTACGATGATCATATAAGGTACCTTCATTCCTACTGCTTCCCTTATCTTATATCCGAGCTTTTCGGGATGGTAGTCGGCTTCGGCACGGAAGCCGGCGGCTTCAAGCTTTTTGACGATATCACCGGCGTATTCTGCGGCACGGTCTGTAACAGGAAGTACCTCGGCCTGTACGGGAGCGATCCACAGCGGGAATGCACCTGCGAAATGCTCTGTGATGATACCGATAAAACGCTCTATGGAACCGAATACAACACGGTGTATCATTATCGGGCGGTGCTTCTTACCGTCTGCTCCGACATATTCAAGTTCAAATCTTTCGGGCAGCTGCATATCGAGCTGTATTGTACCGCACTGCCATGTTCTTCCCAGAGAATCCGACAGATGGAAGTCAAGCTTAGGGCCGTAGAAAGCTCCGTCGCCCTCGTTTATCACATAGCTCTTACCCATGTCTTCACATGCAGCCTTTAATGTATCTGTTGCAAAATCCCATGTTTCGATATCGCCCATATGGTCTTCGGGCATTGTGGATACTTCTATTTCGTATGACAGACCGAATACGGAATATACCTCATCAAAAAGCCTGATGACATTTTTGATCTCTTCACGCATCTGTTCACGTGTCATAAAGATATGTGCATCATCCTGTGTAAAACATCTTACACGGAAAAGGCCGTGCAGTGTACCGGACAGCTCGTGACGGTGGACAAGTCCGAGCTCGCCGACACGCAAGGGGAGCTCCCTGTAAGAATGCTGCTCGGAACGGTATACGAGCATACCTCCGGGACAGTTCATGGGTTTGATGGCAAAATCCATGTCGTCTATGACTGTTGTGTACATCTTATCTTTATAATGTGTCCAGTGTCCCGACCTTTCCCACAGATCCCTGTTAAGTATGATGGGAGTTGAGATCTCGACATAGCCGTAACGCTTGTGGATCTCTCTCCAGTATTCGATAAGAGTATTTTTAAGTGTCAGCCCCTTAGGTAAGAAGAACGGGAAGCCCGGACCTTCATCCATAAGCAGGAACAATCCGAGATCTTTTCCCAGCTTACGGTGGTCACGGCGCTTTGCCTCTTCCAGGATATTCAGGTATTCGTCAAGCTCCTCCTTTGAAGGATAAGCAATACCGTATATCCTCTGCAGGGACTCCCTCTCGGAATCACCTCTCCAGTAAGCTCCTGCGCATGAGAGCAGTTTTATGCCTTTGCCGTTTACTTCGCCTGTAGAGCTAAGGTGCGGACCTGCACAAAGGTCTGTAAACTCGCCCTGCTTATAGAATGAGATGACCGCATCTTCCGGCAGGTCGTTTATCAGTTCGATCTTATAAGGCTCGTCCTTCATCAGCTCGAGTGCTTTTTCACGTTCAAGCTCAATACGTTCAAGCTTCAGGTTTTCTTTACAGATCTTAGCCATTTCGTTTTCAATCTCCTCAAATATCTCGGGATTGAAGCTGAACGGTGCATCGATATCATAGTAAAATCCGTTTTCTATGGCAGGACCTATAGCAAGCTTTACCTCGGGGTAAAGGCGCTTTAAAGCCTGTGCCATAATGTGTGAACATGTGTGCCAGTACATCTTCCTGTATCCGGCGTCTTCAAAAGATAAGTTTTGGTTACTCATAGTGTTTTCCTCCTTGTGTTGTAATGTGTGGGTAGTGGTAGACGAACTATTTGCGGCCGTACAAACACACTCATAAACCATCCGGCTTACGCCGTATGCCGCCGCTATGCGGCTATGTTTACTCGTGTGGTTTGTCCAGCCTTTCCGGCTTAACCGGATTACAAACAAATCTGTAAGCAAGCTTACGCTTTGTTTGTATATCCGTTTAGCCGCAAATAGTTCTATAACACAAGAAAAGCACCCATAAGATACGTATGTATCTTAAGGGTGCGTCAGCACGGTTCCACCTTAACTTTTAACTTCAGATTCCAACAAATCCTATCCTTTAACGCAGGCATACGGTAACGCTTACTTATATTCGGCATTACAGCTCAGGAATGGTTTTCATTCATTGTCCTCATAAACAGCTCTCACCGATGTGCCGTTCTCTCTGGATGGTTCGTAATGAATTACTCTTTCCGTCAATGCTTTTCTTATGTTATTGGTGAGAATATATCACATCGGATTTTGTTTGTCAATAGGATAAATTAAATATAGTAATTTTGCATACATTGTGGTATAGTGTCATATTGGAATATTGTAATAATGGTTAATGACCGATTGGAGATTTAAAAAATGAATGTTGTCCAAAAAAATAAGAATAAAAGCAAACTGTTTCTTGTTATTCTTGCAGGAGCAGTCATTCTGCTGATGCTTCTTATAGTTTATATTACCATGGACAGGAGTAAAAGGGAGCAGGCTTATCAGGCATCCGACCTTTTGATCGACCAGGTCCGGAATGTTATCGATGCTAATGAAAAGAAAGAGCAGTCCCTTACAGATTCACTTAAAGAAAACTATACATCTAAAGCTAAGGCTGTTGCCTATGTCATAGACAATATTCCCGAGACGGAGTATGACATAGCAGAGCAGATAAGGCTTGCCAAGCTTATGTCCATAGATGAGATACATCTTTTTACGGAAGAAGGAGAAATATACAGCGGAACGGTTCCGGCTTATTATGGCTATACCTTCGATTCCGGAGAACAGATGGCATATTTTAAGCCCATGCTTGAGAATAAAGCATTGTCCATGTGTCAGGATGTCACACCTAATACCGCGGAAAATAAACCGATGATGTATGCGATATGTTGGAATGACAGGGGTACCCGTATGATACAGATTGGCATAGAGCCCAGGCGTCTGATCGAGGAAATGCAGAGCAATGCCATCTCCGAAGTAGTAAATAATATTCCCGCCTATGAGGGCGTAAACATTCTGGTCGCAGATTCTGAAACCGGGGAGATACTTGGAGCTACCGTGAACCGTCATGTCGGGAAAAACCTGTCATCCCTGGGTATCGATACAAATAGTCTGTTATCTGATGAAGTTACGCATTTTAAAGCGGATGTGGATCATAAATCCTCCTATTGTGCAGTGCAGGGACTGGAAGACTATATCATCGTGGTTGTACAGGAAAAGGAAGAAGTAAACAAAGAGCTTCCTTTTACAATATTGCTTATTTTTGTATATCTGCTTATTGCGGCTGTCTTTCTTGCAATCGTCGTAAAACGTATGTCTGACAGAAGAGAGAGGGCGATAGCGATTTCTGAAAGAGCTGTAGCGGCTAACGAAGCAAAATCTTCATTCCTTTCGAATATGTCACATGAGATCCGTACTCCTATCAATGCGATCCTTGGTATGAATGAAATGATACTTCGCGAGAGTACCGAAGAGTCAACCCTTACATATTCACAGAATATCAAGACGGCCGGGAATACGCTGCTTGGCATCGTAAATGACATCCTCGATTTTTCCAAGATTGAAGAGGGTAAAATGAATATAGTTCCGGTCGACTATGATCTTCTCGCCATACTAAAAGATCTTGTGAATATGATCAGGATTAAACTCGATGCCAAGAAACTTAAACTGATACTGGATTTTGACAATAATACTCCGAGGCTTTTACACGGAGATGAGATCAGGATAAAACAGATCATAACAAATATACTTACAAATTCAGCAAAGTATACGGAACGCGGAAATGTTACTTTCAGGGTTTCGTACGAAAAAAAAGCTTCAGAACCTGACAGTGTTATGCTGAATGTTTCTGTAAAGGATACCGGAATAGGCATTAAACCTGCCGACATGGATAAGCTTTTCTCCAAGTTTGACCGTATTGAGGAGAACCGGAACCGGAACATCGAGGGAACCGGTCTTGGAATGAGTATTACCAAGGAACTTCTGGAGATGATGGGAAGTTCCCTTCATGTCTCGAGCGTATATGGTGCGGGCTCGGAATTCAGTTTTACTATTAAGCAGACTGTTGTGTCCTGGGAACCGCTGGGGAATTTTGAAGAGGCAGCACAGGAAGAATCCAAAGAAGAAGTGAAAGAATATAAGCAGAAATTCGAAGCACCGGACGCAAATATACTTATGGTTGATGATAACAATATGAATCTGCTGGTATTCACAAGACTTTTAAAGCAGACAAAAGTGAAGATAGATACGGCAAAAAGCGGAGATGAGGCTATAAGTATGATATTTAAGAAAAAATACGACGTCATCTTCCTTGACCATATGATGCCTGAAAAGGATGGGGTTCAGGTACTGAAAGAGTTGAAAGAAGGACCTGTTAATCCAAACATGGAGACTCCGTACATCTGTCTTACCGCGAATGCGATAACAGGTGCCAGGGACGAATACATAAAGGCCGGTTTCGACGATTATCTTGCAAAGCCTGTTAATCCTAAGGAACTTGAGGAAATGCTTTTTTGTCATCTGCCTAAAGAAAAGATCAAAGGAGGTACATGATGTCAATAGTAGCCGCATTTATGGTACCGCATCCGCCGATGATAGTTCCGGCGGTAGGGCGTGGAAGTGAAAAACAGGTCGAAAAGACGATAGAAAGCTATGAAAGAGTGGCTGATGAGATCGCAAAGTTAAAGCCTGAGACGATTATAATCTCAAGCCCGCACAGTGTGATGTATTCGGATTATTTTCATATTTCACCGGGCATTAAGGCTACAGGGTCATTTGCCGAATTCGGAGCACCGCAGGTGAAATTTGAAGTGAAATATGATGCCGAGCTGGTAAATCTTCTTGCTAATAAGGCAATGGTTACGGGATTCCCTGCCGGATGTCTTGGAGAAAAAAAGAAGGAACTTGATCATGGCACAATGGTGCCTTTATGGTTTATCACAAAAAAATATACCGACTTTAAACTTGTGAGAACCGGTCTTTCAGGCTTTGATCTTTTTAAGCACTATGAATACGGCATGATGATAAAAGAAGCAATAGATGAGCTTGACAGACGTGTGGTATACGTGGCGAGCGGTGACCTGTCACATAAGCTTCAGAGCTACGGTCCTTACGGGTATGCTGAAGAAGGCCCTGTTTATGATGAGCGTATAATGGATGTATGCGGCAATGCACGATTCGGAGAACTCTTTGATTTTGATGAAAACTTTTGTAACAAGGCGGCCGAATGCGGGCATAAGTCGTTCGTGATAATGGCCGGAGCATTGGACGGTATGGCCGTTGAAGCAAAACAGTTTTCACATGAGGATGTGACCGGAGTCGGATACGGGATATGTTCATTTTATCCTAAGGCAGAGGATGAAAGAAGACATTTCCTTGATGAGAGACTCAAGCTTGAAGACGAGAAATTACAGAAAAAGAAGGACAGGTCCGACGCATATGTGAGACTTGCGAGAGCTTCGGCAGAGTATTTTGTTAAAAACGGAAAAGTGATAGAAGTACCCGATTGGGTACCTGATGAGATCATAAACAGAAAAGCCGGTGCATTTGTCTCAATACATAAATTCGGATATTTAAGAGGCTGTATAGGAACCATACTTTCCACTAAGAAAAACCTCGCTGAAGAGATCATCCGAAATGCGGTAAGTGCGGTATCGGAGGATAACAGGTTTGATCCTGTTGAGGAAAATGAACTTAACTGGCTGGATATAAATGTGGATGTGCTTTCGGAACCTGAGAGGATAGATTCTGAAGAACAGCTTGATGTTAAACGTTATGGCGTAATAGTACGGAGCGGTTACAAGCAGGGACTGCTCCTGCCGGACCTTGAGGGCGTGGATACCGTGGAGCAGCAGATAAAGATTGCCATGCGTAAAGGAGGCATCGCTCCCGGCAGTAACATAGATCTGTATAGATTTGAAGTGGTACGACACTATTAATGTGGTAAGGCGACGGATGAGGTGAAATATGCCGGTTTGTGACGTTTGTTTCAGACATTGTAATATAGAAGAAGGTAAGACCGGTTTCTGTGGCGGAAGAATCTGCCGTGACAGAAATATAATTGCGGACAATTACGGACGGATAACCTCTGCGGCACTGGATCCGATAGAGAAAAAGCCGCTTAAAATGTTCCGCCCCGGCAAGAAGGTGCTTTCCATAGGCTCTTACGGCTGCAACTTAAGATGTCCGTTCTGCCAGAACAGTGACATATCCTGGTCAGAGCGGGCATTTGCTTATAAAAATCTGGCAGATTATTTTTCTCCCGAAGAGATAGTGGAAAGAGCACTGGAGCTAAAAGACAGGGGCAATATCGGTGTGGCGTTTACATACAACGAGCCGCTCATCGGTTACGAGTATGTGCGCGATACTGCTAAGCTTTCTAAAGAAGCCGGAATGGAGAATATACTGGTGACAAACGGTACTGCAAGCCTTAAGGTATACAATGAGATAAAAGACTATATCGATGCGATGAATATCGATCTGAAAGCATTCTCCGAAAGATTTTATAAAAAGCTTTTAGACGGGGATTTTGAGATGGTAAAAAGCTTTATAGAGAACTCTGTACAGTCCTGCCATGTCGAGCTTACCACACTGATCATTCCGGAAGAAAACGACAGCGAAGATGAGATACATGCTTTAAGCGGATGGGTAGCGTCATTGGAGAAAAAATATCATAAAACCATCCCTCTCCACATTACCAGATTCTTCCCGCGTTTTCATATGACCGATAAAGATCCTACACCTGTTAATAGGATTTTAAAACTTGTTAAAATCGCAAAACGGAATCTGGAATACGTGTTCCCGGGGAACATTTAAATCAATTTTAAAGGATTAAACATGATAAAACTTGGATTTGCAGAGGTAGATATCACACCTTCCGGACCAATGGAACTTGTCGGCTTTTACAGGGTGGACAATAAATCAAAAGGTGTGCTGAAACCTCTATTAGCTCAGGCAGCAGTATGGGAAAATGAAGAAAGATGCTGTCTGATCACGATCGACAGTATCGGATTTACAAAGGAGCTTTCAGATAAACTGAGAGATAAAACAGGCAGACTCCTGAATGTGACAAAAGAAAAAGTTATGCTCTGCTTCTCACATACACATGCGGCCCCTGATGCCGACATGGAACCGGAGTATTATAATGAGATATGTGAAAGAATAGAGAGTGCAGTATTACAGGCTCTAAAAGAAATGACACCGGTTACTGTAGGATGGAAAAACGCAACAGCTCATATCGGGGTAAACAGAAGACCGGTCTCAAAAGATACGGATGACAGAGTGGGCATCCTCAAGATATGTGACGCAGATAAAAATGCTGGAGATACGCCAAAACTCATCATTCTTCGTGTTACAGCCCACGGAAATGTATTAAAAGCAGACAACAATATGATCTCACCGGACTATTTCGGCGATACGAGAGAGATCATAAGCAGAAAATACGGGTGCCCGGTCATGATGATACAGGGTTCGGCAGGCAGTACTGCGCCTAAATACTTCTGCTCGGAAAATACACCTGTTGATGCACGGATGGAAGAATGTGTCAGAAGTAAAACTGCATTGACAGACATGGCAGAGGCTATTGCAGATAGTGTTTCAAAAGAGTTTGATAATATTGAGCTTCATAATGACAGCACTATCCGTATGTATTCAAAACATATAGAGCTTACAGCAGATGTGCCGACAGTTGAAGAAGCCATAAAGGTTGCGGAGGATGCCAAAGAATTATGCGGTATAATCGATACCGGCTGGTTGGAAAAAGTATCCGGATTAAATGCTAAAGGGATACATGAACAGAGTGAAGATGTGGAGATGCAGTATTTCTCCATAGGTGACTGGTGCTTATGCGGCGGACCATATGAGTTTATGGTAGGATTTGCTTTAGATTCCGAAAAGCTTCTGGGCAACAAGTTCTTTTATCTTAACGGTTACACTAACGGATGCCTGCTGTATTTTCCTACAGAAGATGAATTTGATGCAGGGGGATATGAAGTTTTCTGGTCCGTGCTTATATATTACAAGTATATCGACAGGGTATATCCGTTTAGAAGAGACGCCTCATCGAAACTGATAAAATTTGTTACCGAGAATCTGCAGAAAGAAGGATGATCATGCAGGTAGTAAAAACAATATTTGAAAAAGCTATGCTTCTAAAAACAGATTCAAAAAATGACTGCCGCGGTTCAATGAAGAATCTGTATAAGGAAGATGAATTGCAAAAAATTGGGATAAGCTTAAAAGTAAGAGATCTGAGAGTATATGATATGCCGTTAAAGGGCACATTTTTCGGCATCCATTATCAGGGAAATGATAATCCCATGAATAAGCTTATTTATGTAACAAAAGGCAGAGGAATGGACTATGTGGTCGATCTGAGAGAAGACTCACCTACATACTTACAGTGGGAAATGTATGAATTATCTGCGGATAATAATCTTGCGACATACATACCGCATGGCTTCGGACACGCATTTATATCATTGGAAGATAATACGGTCCAGGTATATGTGGCTGATGCGTACGGAAAAGCCGGAGTATCAAAACAGATCAACTATAGGGATAAGAACATAGGATTAGAACTGCCGCTTTCTGTGACTTCGATAGCGGAATATGATGATAACGCACCATTTCAATCAGAGGGACGGTTCTCTGATTGAAATTTGTCCGAGCAAATAAAAATGAAAGGTGAATTAATTTATAGGGGTAGTTAGAAATGAATATCAGAACAAAGCAATTTCAAATACTTACAGATATAGAGCTGGTATATAAGCTTATGACTGAAGTTTATAACCATGAAGAGAGCAACGGTCCTGCCGAACCGTTTTTTGAATATGCGGTAACTTCTCCGTGGCTGGAGAGGGATTTCCTTAGGTTAAACCGTTTTTGGCTTGACGGCGATAACCCGGTAGCTTTTGTATTCTATGAGCAGCCTGTTACATCACTTTATTTTGTGCTTCGCCCCGGATATGAATTCCTTGCGAAAGAGATGATAGAATATGCAGAGAATAATTATCCAAAGTTTGACGAACCTACGGAACTGGTACTTATCTCAGGTCAGACGGCTTTAATAGAAGCAGCAAAATCGAGAGGCTTTGAACTTGCCTACGAAGAACCTGAACATTATTTTGACTTCCGTCTGGGTAAGCTTGATTATCCGCTTCCAAGTGGATATCACTTTGTAGATCCGACTGCATCAGACCCGTTGAAGACTGCCAAGTGTCTTTGGGACGGATTTAATAAATGGGAATTGGGAGAGTTTAAGGATTGGGATATTCCGACTAAGAACGAAGGAAGAAGCCCTTTTGAATTATATCAGAATGTGTTGGGTGCTACTATAGCTCCTGCTCCGCATGCGACATATGAGTACACAACGATCATAGCTGATGAGAATGACGATTATGTCTGTTTCTCAGGTATGTGGTGGAACCCTAAGACTCATCTTGCTTACATGGAACCGCTTTGCACCGTGCCCGAACATCAGCATAAGGGACTTGCGGCCGCTGCTCTTTCTCATCATGACAGCATCTTAAGACCTTTGGGCGCCGAGGTAATGACAGGCGGAGGCAATGATTTTTATAAGAAGATCGGGTATCAGTGCACGCGTATTTATGGCCATTATCAGAAGAAGCATACGAGAATCTGTTTGTGAAAGGAAAGAAAATGTTAAAGGTAAGACATGCTAAAAATGAAGACATACCTGCAATTCTTAATCTTTTGGTGCAGGTGGATATGGTGCATCATAACGGCCGTCCGGATATATTTAAAGGACCGACCACAAAATATAATGCGGATCAATTGAAAGAGATAATAACGGCTACGGGAACCCCTGTATTTGTATGTGTTGATGAAAACGGAACAGTTATGGGGCACGCATTCTGCATACATAAGCAGGAGTTAAACGATAATGTGCTGACGGATATAAAGACTCTGTACATTGATGATATCTGTGTTGATGAAGATCACCGTAGAAAGGGTGTAGGCGAAGCATTATATAAATATGTTGTTGAATATGCGAAAGAAAATAACTATTACAACATTACATTGAATGTTTGGAACTGCAATCCCGGAGCTATGAAGTTTTATGAAGAAATGGGATTAAAACCGCTAAAAGTATGCATGGAACAGATACTTTAAACGCAGGTAATTGAAACAGTTTGAGGATATAAATATGGAATATGAAATAAAATTAGCAACAGAAAATGACAGAGCAGAAATTCTATCCCTATATAAAGCCCAGATCGGCAGGGAAAACTGTCCGTGGACAGATGAATACCCGTCGAATGAGTCAATAGATTTCGATCTTTCAAGAGATGCTCTGTTTGTACTTAAAATGGATGGGAAAATAAAGGCTGCAATTTCCTTAGAGGAAGATGAAGATGTTGACAATCTCACCTGCTGGGATAAAACACTTGCTCCTGAAGGCGAGGTAGCCAGGGTGGCAGTCCTTCCCGAAGCCCAGAACAAGGGACTTGGAAGGATCATGATGCAGTACGCCATGGACGAATTAAAACGAAGAGGCTACAAGGGTATCCACATCTTAGTAAACAAACATAACATCAAAGCGATCAGATGTTATGAGGTATTCGGCTTTCGTACCGTAGGTGAATGTCATATGTATGAACAGGATTTCCTTTGTTACGAGAGGGAACTATAAAGGTATGGTATAAAAATGAAAAATAAAAAAGGAGAGATAAACCATGAAATTAGCAAATATGGTAGGAGAACGTTTTAAGGAGCGTCCTTCTGATTGCGTGATCGATTCACACGCATTTTCTGTAAGGGGAGGATACATCAAATACGTAGCAAACGGCATTTATTCCCTTTACCCGCCTATGAAAAGAGTTACAGCAAAGATTGAAAATATTATAAGAGAAGAAATGGATGCTGCAGATTCTCAGGAAGTACTGTTTCCTGTTGCACTCCCGGGATCATTATGGGAAGAGTCGGGCAGATATGAAAGTGTGGGCGAGGAGCTCCTGAGATTTAAGGACAGAAATGATACTCCGATGGTGCTTGGTATGACTCATGAGGAGGCAGCAGTTCATATGGTCCGTGAATGGGGCAATACCTATGCGAAATATCCTTTCTCTATATATCAGATCCAGACCAAATTCAGGGATGAGACCCGTCCCCGTGCAGGACTTATCAGAGTCAGGGAATTCACGATGAAGGATGCCTATTCATTCCATACATCACAGGAGGATCTTGAAAAATACTATGATGTGATGGCTAATTCCTACTTTAGGATATTTGAGCGTGCAGGTATTCCTGAGGTTATCTCCGTAAAATCCGATTCCGGAATGATAGGCGGAAATGTATCCCACGAATATATGCTTTTGGTAGATGCGGGCGAAGACTCAATCGTACTCTGTGACGAATGCGGCTACAGTGCAAATATGGAAGCAGCGGATACAACAGTTGACAATACCGGCTGTTCATCCGCTAAGCCCATAGAGAAAGTACTTACTCCTCATTGTAAGACCATAGAAGAGGTTTGTACTTTCCTCGGATCAAAGGTAGAAGAGTCCTGTAAGGCAGTAATATATCAGAAAAATATGACCGATGAATATGTAGTTGTATTCTTAAGAGGAGATTATGAGGTTAATGAGACCAAGCTTACAAACCTTTTAAAGGACAAGGTTCATGCAGCAAATATTACTCCTGAATGCGGACTCGTGGCCGGATTCTGCGGGCCTTATAAGCAGGAGGCAAAGTGTGAGATAATTTACGATAAGTCCCTTATGGGCATAGAAAATTTGGTTTGTGGTGCCAACGAAGAGGATTATCACTACACAGGATTAAACATTAAGAGGGATATCGGGGATGTTGAGTATGTTGATGTCGCAAAGATCAGGACCGGTGATATATGTCCCTGCTGTGGAAAGAAGACCATCAGGATCAGCCGTGGCATAGAGGTAGGAAATATCTTCCAGCTCGGCACAAAGTATTCCAAGTCCATGGGCATGACATATACCGATATTGACGGAAGTGTAAAAACACCCATTATGGGATGTTACGGTATCGGCGTCGGTCGGCTTGCAGCCAGTGTAATGGAGGCAAAGCATGATGATTACGGTCCGATCTGGCCCATCACCATCGCACCCTGGCAGGTACATCTTTGCTGTATGAGACCGGACAAGGATGAGTGTAAGTCAGCAGCAGATAACATTTACGATGAGCTTCAGAAAGCCGGCATAGAAGTGATCTATGATGACAGAAATGTCAGCGCCGGGATCATGTTTGCAGATGCAGACCTGCTCGGGGTACCTGTAAGAGTTACCATAGGTCCTAAGAATCTAGCAAACGGACAGATTGAGCTTTCGACCAGAGACAAGAGTGTAAAGAAACTAGTGGCTGTGGAAGATGCCATTACAGAAACTAAAAATCTTGTAAGAGAGTTATTTGAGACAATCAATTCTGCTGTGCGTCCCAGAAAATAAAATCAAATACGGAACCGTCCAAATGGCGTGCATTATGTAAGAAAGGTTAATATGGAGTATAATTATTGCAATAACGACAATTTTGAGGATTATTCCAGCGGACGGGTCTTATATGGCGGTAACGGGATTCCCAATTTCCCCGTAAGGCTTATCAATGAGATGTTTGGAAGAGCCGTACATTATTTGAATAAAAAAACCGATCTGACAATCTATGATCCGTGCTGCGGGGGCGGTTATTCACTTACGGTACTGGGATTCTTTCATTCTGCGGATATAAAGAAAATCTATGGAAGCGATATTGACAAGAATATGCTGGAACATGCTGAGAAAAATCTGTCATTACTCAAATACGAAGGCTTAGATGAGCGAAAGCAGGAACTGGCTTTGTTATTTGAAACATACCATAAATCTTCGCATAAGGATGCTCTGCAAAGTGTTGAGATCCTTAAAAAACAGTTGGTAAAGCCTGTGAATTCCGAGGTGTTTCAAGCAGACTGTACAAAGCCTCTGCCTCAGTTGGATGCAGATATCATCATTACCGATGTTCCCTATGGGAACTTGGTGGACTGGGATAATGGAGAGGGTGATTCATTAGAATTAATGCTTGATCAACTGGCTCATATTTCCAATAAGGAGATGATTCTTGCAATCTCTATGGATAAAAAGCAGAAAATTAATACTGCAGAATGGAATATACTGGAGAAAAATAATATTGGGAAAAGAAAATTCTTGATTATGTCACATTCATGCTGATCCATTTTTTGGACAAAATTGAACATAAAATGACAGGATTTCTTTTTGAACTCCGTGTAAAATAGAATCATCAAAGAGAAGGAGTGCGACATATGGAGTGGATTACTTGCATTAGGAAGGCTATTGATTATATGGAAGAACATCTGGAAGACGATATCAGTGCGCAGGATGTTGCCGAACAGATTTATATGTCCTCATTCTTTTTTCAGAAGGGATTTTCGGTGATGACCGGGTACGGACTGGGGGAGTATCTCAGAAACCGCAGATTGTACAGGGCAGCACTGGACCTTCAGAAAACGGATGAAAAGATAATCGATATTGCGTTCCGTTACTGCTATGAGACACCTGAAAGCTTTACAAAAGCTTTTTCACGCTTTCATGGCGTGACTCCATCGCAGGTGCGTGAAGGTGCACCTATAAAACCATTTCTTCCTTTGAAAGTTGAAATTATTATTCACGGAGGTAATGAGATGGATTACAAGATTAAAACTATGACCGGCTTTAAGGTGATCGGTTTTGCAAGAGTATTTGACGGAGAAACGTCCTACGTAGAGATCCCAAAGTTCTGGGATGAGATCCGAGAAAAATATGCGAGCAGCGTCTGGAAAGGAAATGCACCGACAAATGCGATTGAAAAGGCAATCGTAGATAATAACATCGGTGAATACGGTGTTTGTGTTGATGATGCCGGTGACGGCAGCTTCAGCTATATCGTTGCGGGCATTTATAAGGGCGGAGAAGTTCCGGAAGGTATGAGAGTTTATGAACTCCCGGATTCTGACTGGGCAATATTCGATTGTTACGGTCCTAATCCTAAAACGCTTCAGGATGTTAATACAAAAATATTTAGAGAATGGATGCCCGGTAATCCTGATTTTGAGTTCCCGGGCAGGGTGAATATTGAGTGGTATGGTGAAGAGGATCCCAGTTCACCGGATTATCACAGTGCAATCTGGATTCCTGTAAAGAAGAAGTGATTTAGATTATAGGGGCAGTGCTATGGTTGGAAAATAATCACAGAACTGTCCCGGTGATTGATAAGAAGGGAGGCATAAGAATGGATCAAACCGTTTTAGATTGGCTTTTGGAAGAAAAGAATCCTGAGGTGAGGCTTAGAACACTGAAGGAATACGAAAAATATACGGACAATGATGAAAAGGTAATTGACTGCAAAAAGGAACTGCTTGGCAGTAAAGTATATGAGCGCGGGCTTAAGAAATTAAAAAAAGACAAGCCTTGGGACAAATATGATGCGATCATGGCTTTGGCAGAATGGGGTCTGACAAGAGACGATATCGGTAAAGATATAGATGATGAAGTGTTTTCATTGATCAAGAGCACGGGCTTCAAAATGCTGTGTGGTGAGCCGCTTCTGCTCAGAAATCTTGTTAAGCTGGGATATTATACTGTAGATATCGTTAAGAATGAGATTGATTCCGTTCTTAAGCTTATTAAGGAAGACGGCGGTTTTGGGTGCATAAGCACCAACAAGAAGACCAATGATCCGAAGAAACCTCATAAGAGCTGTGCACGACTGACAGTGGAATACCTGCTGCTGGTGGCAGAGCTGCATTTGCAGGGATACAAGGAAGCGTGCGAGGAAGCTCTGGTACATTATTTCACAAAGCGTAATATCTTCTATCGTACAGACGATATGAAAACGCCTATGGTGGATGTGATGCTGAGTACCTTCTATCCCCCTGATCCCATCAAGATCGGAGCCCACCAGATTGTATACGCATTGCGCGTACTGGGATGCGAGCCGAAATCAGAGGCTATGCAGGCAGGGTACAAAGTACTGGATCAGCATAGGCTGGAGAACGGAAGATATGTGCTGACGGCATCAAAAAGCGTACCGGCATTTAAGGCCGGGAATGTCGGAGAAGAGAACAAGTGGGTAACACTTTACGCCTACATGGCGCAGGAGTAAGGAGAATTCAGATGGATTATCAAACAGAAAAACTAATCCTTCATTTTGTCACAGAGGGTGACCTGGCAGAAGTTGCCCGGACTTGGCCCGCGGATCATCACCCGCTTTCTGACATGGAGGCGCGGGAAGCGATAGCCTATATGCGTAAGAATTATGAAAGAAATAAAAAAGGCTGTATCTTTCACCTTTGCCTTGCAGTATGCTGGAAGGAGCATCCCGAAACAATAATGGGATGGTGCGGGCTGGATGGCACGAGGAATCATTTGGAGCCTGAAATTTTCATTTTGTTAGATGAAGAATACAGAAATAAAGGATGCGGAACGGAGTGCGTAAAGGAACTGCTGCGAATTGCAACGGAGGACTTTGCGCTTTCCGGCGTTCACGGCGGATGTGCCAAAGATAACATTGCTTCTGCCCGTGCTATGGAAAAGGGCGGTATGGTGCAATATGGCACGGAAGATAACGGCGATCCGCTGTTCCGATTTTCCATAAAGAAATAGATAGGGATGGGAGGAAGACCTATGCATAAAAAATTGATCCTTATGATTTAAGTCAAAACTGGCAAAGTTATGACTTAAAATAGAAAACTGTGAAATGCAGTCAGACAAATAGATATAAGTTTATGACTCATAATAGAAAAACATGAAATGCGGTCATACTATATAGCATAAACAAAGGTAAAAAGATGGATTGGGACAGTGTGGAAAAAACATTGATATATTCAAATTTATAGGAGATATTTAATTGAAGCAAATTATTGAACAAGCAAAACAACTTTATGTACTTGAAAATAGTACTTTCACCCCGGTGTTCGGCCATGAAGGCGGACGGAACCAAATCGTGATCATCAGCCACGACGGAGAAAAACAATATGTCCTTCGTATCTCAACTCTTGGAGACCGAAGCGAGAATGACTATCTTGCCGAAACGGAATTTATCCGTTTCCTGGCGGAAAATGGTGCACCCGTGGCGGATGTGATTTCGTCTGTTAAGGGCAAGCTGGTTGAGTGCGTGGAAGCAGATGGTAAATCAGTCTATATCAGCCTGTTTGCTTACGCAAAAGGAATGCTACTTGCAGATAACGGCTACCGTTACCGGGAGAGTGCGCCTTTAAGTGAATACTTCTATAACACCGGCAAGGCTCTCGGCGCAATTCACAGATTGTCCAAGGAATATACGCCGGTTCATCCCCGTCCGGATTACTTTGATAAATATAACATGACGTACATTAACAGCCTGATTCCGGATGAATACGGTGAACTGAAATCAGCCATCGCAAAACGCTTAGACGAATTTCATAAATTACCAATGGATAAAAACTGCTACGGTCTTGTACACTTTGACTACAGCGACGGCAACTATCATATTGACATGGATACAGGCGCGATCACAGTGTTTGATTTTGACAACTGCATGAACTGCTGGTATATGTTTGACCTGGCCAATCTCTGGATTCACAACGAAGGCTGGACGAGGCATGAAAATGACCCAGACAAGCGCTTAGAGTTGATGCAGCAATGCTTTGATCTTCAACTGCAGGGCTACAAAACCGAAAACGATCTTTCGGAGGAGATGCTTGAAAAGCTGCCGCTGTTCATTGACATGGTACTAATTGAAAATATCGTGGATGAATTTGAATGCGCCATCCGTGAAGGTGAAGAACTTGACTATGACGATATCGAAGATGCTGCGGAATGTCTGATCGATGATATTCCGTATGCGGGAAATGATTCCGCAGTCATCAGTGATCAATGATGAAAATCATAGGACATGGAACTTGATATTCTTCATCATATTTTTCGCCATATATTCTGCCTCTGGATATTGCTTCTCTGATTGTTGCCAATACAATAGCGTTGTAGCTGTAGAGATATTGTTTTTGTAGTGGTACGCTTTTAAGATGTGCAGGTAATTCTTTCTTTTTTCCTTTTAGAAATTTAGATAAAGGTTCTCTTAGGGAAAAAGCGATCTTATTTTGAGCTTTATGAAGCAATTCCAGAAGCATATCTCCCTCGTTCTGGGATAAAACAGGTATATTAACCCGGACTTTATCTTTTTCTTTTCGAAGGACTTTGCATTTTGTAAGCCATGGGACAGCTTTTATGTATTCCGGATTGAGTCCTGCCGATTCCGGATTGATATCATTGTAAATTATATATAAGAGTCTGGAAAATGCTTCATCTATAACTGTGTTATATGGGATGAATGAATAATCGGGAGAGCGGTCATATTGACAGCATGGGAATCCTTCTATTCCATAAACGTGCATTTCAACGGAATCGTTATTGGACAGCTTTTCAAGCTTGACAAATCTTTCACCGGAATATAAATATTTTTGTGATTCGATATCATCTTTAATGTTATAACCGTTCTTAAATAAATGTCCAAAAGCTATCCATCTGCCACCATTAGGTCTATCCTTAAATATCTGATGTGTGTTGAATATTTCAGATATAGATTTATAAGTTCCATAATCTAAACAGTTAAAAGCAGTATAAAGTTCTAAAGAGTTTTGTGAGTCAAGAGTCCAGTGCTTGGGTGAAAAAGCAGCAGTAAGAGTGGAGATTGCTTCCTCTATAGGATGCCACAATATATCGAAATATGTCTTTACAAACTTTACCTGGTCAGCAATATATTTTTTCATATCATTGACGGTATAAATAATGAAATCTGTATAATATCTTGTACCGGTTTTTGCCATCAATTCACCGTATACCATTTTTTCTACTATGGGTTCAACATATGCTGTAGGGACACCTAATCCTAAAGATATTTCTTCTACGGTGACAGGTTTTTCATAAGATGACCAAAGAATATTTTGTGCCAGGACATCATTATAGACCAGTGAATAGGGCTCACCGTTTATACCGCCGGCTCCACTATATGAAATGTTCAAATTTATTGGAGAATAGCTTTGTTCGTTGTATTTTTCCATTTTTTCAAATCCTTCCTTTACAGATTTTCTTCCAAGATGCAATCTGCTTTTAACAGTACCTTCGGGAAGACCTAACGCTTTTGAGATAATTTCAATGCTTTGACCTTTTAAGTAATGTCTTACAAGTACATCTCTGTATGTTTTGGCTTGATAGGCTACTAATTTTCTTATTTCTTCATATTCGGCTTCCTGTTCAAGATTATCTATAAAATTAGTATCATCTGCGATGTCGAAGTCTTCTCCGATATGTAGAACAGGATGATTATATTTTTCTCTTAGAATATCGTTGAATCTGCGGTTCATAACAGAACATAACCATGTTCTGATATTCGAGATCTCGTTGCCTTTTGATATGTAAGAAATGGCTGCCAACAGGGTTTCCTGTGTGAGATCCTCTGCATCGTAAATATTCCCACTTTTTTTTAATGCTAGATTTAATAGGTATTCTGTATACTGTGTTAATTGTTCAAGTTGCATTTGGGTATCCTCTTTTTGTAAGCTTACATACATATAGTCGTTTGAAAATCAAAAAGGTTCACAAAAATCATAACAATTTTATGTTTATTATGCAATGAAAATAAAAGAATAAGCTGACTACATAAGTTATATTTAATAGTTTTTTGTTAATAAATTTTCATATATACTTGGTTGATTTTAATAGGTGTAAGATGTAAAATGTACTTATAGCGTCAAACATAGGTAATGTAACGGTGGAGCTGACTATATCTTTAAAAACTAATAAATATGAGAGGATGAAATAATATATGTACCCTACTAGAGAAAAAGCAGGAGAGATATTAAGAGAGGCGGAGACCTGTAATCCGGGACCGTGGGGAGATCACAGCAGAACCGCGGCACATTGCGCTGAGAAAATAGCTATGTATTCCGGACTTGACCCTGATAAAGCATATGTACTG
>JAEEGK010000760.1_pt1 | contig 80362 bp, 57 predicted proteins | sample 8958771 | NCBI WGS metagenome assembly JAEEGK01 (sample SAMN16246547, study PRJNA631951) | gut metagenome | biome: gut microbiome; feature: rumen; material: SC-attached | host: Bos | place: Iran: Karaj | collected 2018-10
CTTCTTGCCGTTCACAATATTGATGCCCTTCTGCAGTTTAGACAGCTTCTGACCAGCCATATTATAAATAGCTCCCTCGCCTTCGGAGAGGGCTGGGGTGAGGCTGTTGATGGCTGTCTCTTCCTCACCATTGAAGAAGAAGGCCTTCACGCCGGCATTCCTGACAAGGATAGCCTTACCGGCGGGGATAGTGGTAGCCTCAATAGCCTGATAGAATCCTACTTCCTCACCCTCGGGCTTAGCCAATACATACTGTGAGCCGTCTGCGACGGTGGCATCCTCTGTTCCAACCAGTTCGTTAGCCTGATTCAGAGCGGGAATACTCTGCTCTATCTTATTATAATAGGTTCCCTGCAGGATAACAGGAGTCTTTGCGGGAACATTCTCCGCTTCTGCCAGGATAAGCCAATTACCCTTAGTTGTGGCGGTATAGGCCTGTACGTCACCTATCAGCTCATAACCGATTGCGGAGTCATACAGGGTTGCATAACCGGCATCGCCCACGTAGCTGACCTTCACATCATATGATGGTGTAGGATATGGATCGGACTCCAGGAGCTGACCCCAAGCTTCACCCAACTTATAAGCTACCTCACCACTGGCTAACTGCTCGGCAGTAACCTTTTTGGTATCTGGGAGGACATCTCCTTCAGTATTATCTTTCTTTGCTGCAGCTAAAGCGCTTCCCTCAAGCCAATAATTATCTGATAATTGAGAAGGCGTAAAGTTGTTTTTAATGCGACCTACAATTGCAGATCCATAAATGGGAGTGCCTCCACTGCATGTAAGCTTACCGGTATTCAAACAATGTTCCACATATGCAGCCGTGCTGTTAATGTACGCAACAATGCCACCTGCATTGCAATTCGTGGCTATGAATGAGACGTCACCATAATTGGCACAGTTTATCACCCTATCAGCAGACATATAACCGACAACACCTGCAACACTGCCATTAATATTTGCTGTGAAAGTAATGGAGCCGGAGAAAGAACAATTGCTGATAGTGGTGCCACTATCGCCTTCTGTTGAACCTACCACACCTCCCATATGACTACCGTTAGCAACTGTGATAGTCAAAGAGGAGTGTATGTTAGTAATGGTACTCTTCATGGCTTGTGCTATAACACCGGCATATTTACCTTCTTCGATATTTAGTTCGCCATCGATACTAAAGTTCTTGATGATAGCGGCACTGGTTTTTCCGAACAAGCCGCCATTACCTTTGGAAGTATAGTTGAAACCAGTAATTTTCTTGTTATTACCATCGAAAGTGCCTGTATATGCAACTTCAGCATTTCCAATGGGAGTCCATGCGATGCCATCCAAGTCAATATCTGCTGTCAGCATAGCATCAGCTGCGGGGTCAATCTGGTTGACGTAATCAGCAAACCACTTTAACTGATTGGGAGTGCCGATTTCAAGAAAACCTTCAGCATTTGCAGTCATATAATCCGCATCGATGGCACCACAATAAGAGCAGTAGCCATCTACAAAATCATGAGCATCCTGTGTCCCTGCAGCATTAGAGAATCCTGTAACTCCTTCGTATGCAGTACCATCGCAATGCAGACGTCCGGCAGGATATACTATATCAGAACCATTAGGTGTAGGATATTCGTCAGTTTCTAATTTCTGGAACCAACTTACCTCATCTGACTGTTCACCATTCAGGGCATATGCAATCTCACCGCTGGCCAGCTGTTCGGCAGTTACCTTTGTTGCCTCCTGTGTAGTAGGAGTAACAGTACTTGCAGAACCATTTATATTATCACCCTGATAATAGCTGTTGACAATAGAACAGGTGTTATGCTTGACGGCACCATAAAACTGTCCTGTTATAGCTGACTGTAAGGTACCTATTGACAAACAGTTGGTAACGGTTACATCAGGGTTAGCGCCTACATAACCCAGCATTCCGCCGAATGTGCAGTTTCCGGGAGTTTCAGCAGAGTTTACAAGTTTACCGTCAAACAGACAATTGGTGATACGCAGATGGGCGCTGGCATTGTTGTTAAGGTATCCCACAATACCGCCATAATTACCATTACCACCAGCATCATTACCATCCAATGTACCGGAGTAGGTGCAACGGTCCACAACAATGGTACCGTTTACAGAGCTTCCCAGGATACCACCGACTCTACCCCCGGCTTTTGTGTTGTTGATATTCAAATAGCTATGAATATTACGGATGGTGGGGGTGGCATCACGAGCATATCCTACAACGCCTGAAGTGGCGACATTTGACGTTATTGTTCCGTAAACGCTGAAGTTCTCAATCAGAGCGCCTGTTGAGATGACTCCGAAGATACCAAAGTAATTCTTGTTTGAGGTAAAATTAAAACCCGTGATCTTGTAACCCTGGCCGTCAAAGTGTCCTTTGTAGCAGGCGTTAGATCCGCTGCCTGTAGACCAGTCGCCGATGGCAGTCCATTCTGATAATGTTGACATGTCAATGTCGCTTGTAAGTACAGCATTTGCTGTAAACTCTCCACCATTTACTAATGCGGCAAAGTCAGCCAAGTCCTGAGCTGTTCCAATCTGATAGACGTCACCGTCTTTCTCTAAAGCCCAAGCGCTACTTGATAAGCCGAAACATACGGCAAGAAGCAGAAGTAGTTTAGTTTTCATAATCTAAGATATTAAGTTAAACAATTAATTTCAGGTCAGTATGTGTGCGCAAAAATACGTTTTTTTCAGATACGCTCCAAGAAAATCGTATTTTTTTTCAAAAAAAGAGCAGCCCTCTGATGTGAGGACTGCCCTTTTACTATTGTTATGTTGCTGGTTATCAGTCTTCGTCAGACCAGATATCCCAACTGTCTTCCTTAGTCAATGCGCTTCCGCCATCAACCTTTGTTTCACCGTTAATTGGCAGGCTCTCTGCCAGCATGCTGACAACCTGAGCCGATTCAATCTTCATTGCGGGTTTAATATACATCATAATTATCGGCCTCTCCCCCCGCCCTCCCAAGAAAGGAGGGAGCCGAGGTTCCGAGGACTTTTTTATTAGTTTGACATTTTTACTTTAACCATTGTTCCTAGTTCCCCTCTCCTCGGAGAGGGGTTAGGGGTGAGGCTTTTTAATAAAGGACCTTGCGTCCGTTTACGATATTAATGCCCTTCTGCAGCTTAGACAACTTCTGACCAGCAATGTTGTAAATTGCTCCATTGTTGACGTTATCGTTGACGTTCACGTTTGCAATGCCTGTTGCATCCTCTTCTGCGAAGAAGAGAGCCTTAACCAATGGACCTGTACCGTTGAGTTCAATGTAACCCTTGCCAGCAGGAATGTTACCCTCAGCCTTGTAGAAGCCAACGCCATTTACTGCATTAGCCAGGACATACTGTGTTCCATCGGCAACAATGTCTGTCTTAGAAGCCTTAAGGTCGTTACCCTCTGCTACGCCCCACTCTACAGCAACGGGAATATTGTAAGTATTGGCAGCTGCCTTAACGACGAATGGCTCACCAGCAGGAACAATAGTAATAGGCTCCAAGTGAACATATAGAGTCTCATTAGGAGCAACCTTTACTTGAGCGATGTAAGCCTCAGCCTCAGAACCAGTGAAGTCAAGTGCGTTTTCAGCAACAACTGTTGCATAGCCGAACTTAGAAACTGTGATCTCCTGAGGAGCGGGAACATTAGCATCCATATAAGCCAGAACGGGGAACTGACCAGCAGCAACGAACTTCCAATCGTTCTCCATATCCCAACCAAGAGTCTCATAGAAGCTCTTGCAAGTAGCTTCTTTGTCAGTTAGCTGCATACCGTTCAGGTCATCCTTGTTAGTCAAGTTCTTTTGTACAACCTTACCACCTTCTGTATATACAATACTCTTCAATGTGTAGTTATCAGCAAAAGTAATTGGGCGATCATTCCAGTCTGCTTTAATGATAGAATGGGTTTCACCACCTGTAACAGCTGAAGCAGCAACCATATTATTGCGGACTACAGGAGCGGGATCTGCTATACCATCGATACGGGAAACAAGACCGCATGCAATACCACTGTTCTGACAGGTTACTGTACCAGCGAAGAGGTTCTTCTCGATGGTAGCAGAGAAGATAGTACCGACCATACCGCCTGCCTGATACTGACGGGAAACAATCTCTGCATCAGAATAGTTATTTCTAATCACAGTTTCCTCTATAGCATTACCAGCAATGGCAGCCACATGGTCGCGACCCTCAATCCTTGAGTCAACAACAGCACAATTCTCGATTGTTGTAGCTTTCTGAGCATTACCAACGAGACCAGCTGCATTGGCATTACCATTAATATTTGCACCAGAGAGTAATACCTTCTTGATGGTTGCACCAGAGGTTAAACCGAAGAGACCAACATTACCTTCACCTGATTGATCGTAAGTGAAATTCTTGATTGCCTTGCCCTTACCATCAAAAGTACCCTTGTAAGGATTGTCCAGTGAACCGATGGGATTCATCGCAACATCATTCAGGTCAATGTCAGCAGTCAAAACAGCATTCAAATTACCCTTACCTCCATTAACAACTTTAGAGAAGAGAACCAAATTGGCAGCTGTACCCAGTTGATATACGCCATCAATAGGTGTAGCAGCGATATTTAGTTCAACCCAATCCATGTTAGCCTCAAGGACAGTACGAAGGGCAACACATTGGTTGTACAGCTTAGTCAGTTGTATAGCATCTGCAGTTGTCTTCAACTGATCAAACAGAGTATTGAACTGAGTTAACTCGTCTTCAAAGTCAGATTCAATAGGTCTTGTGGTATCGAAGTCATTGAACTCTGCTACCAACGGGTCGCGAGTTGCATCGAATTCTGCCTGTGTGCAGAGAGCCATCTCGTTCATTTGAGTTCCTTGGTTTCTTGTATAAGAATCAATAACTTCTATCATATAGTAGAGATATGATTCAGGCAATCCTTCAGGATATTGGTTGAAGTTGAAGGAAGCAGGATAGTTGTTCTCGAAGGGGAGGTACTCTTCTGTAATATTTTCTCTTGCATCCAACTTTGTCCACTTTGAAGGATCGTATGTAGCATCTGCTAAAGATTCAAAGTTTGCACCATAAACATTCCATGTCTTCCAGTTACGTCCCTTGAAATCCTTGGTGTCTCCACCTGTTACAAGCTTGTAGAAGAAAGGTTTAAAGGCTTCCTTAACACGGAAAATGACATACTGCTTAGCATCATTGCTTGAGAAGTGAGCACCCCACTTGGTACCTTCTCTGCCTTCTCTGCCATCCTTACCGTCGAAAAGCTGTGTCCAATGGCCGTCACCCCATGTTGCAGAGCCATCGATGGCAGAATACGAAGAACCTGTGAATTGGTTTTTCAATGACACCATAGTGTTGGCAATATTGTATGCACTACCGAAGGCTTCGTAGTTATAGTCTGCTGTCGTTGCATTGAGCAAATCGCTCAAACCTTCGCACTTGCTAATAAACTCCAAAGTCCAAGGGTCATCCTCGCCCAATGTCGACTTAAAGTTATCAACTTCAGCCTGTAACTCTGAAACTTTCGTTTGGTATTCAGTCTTCTTACTAGCACGGAAGGTCTCCACATCAGCCTCTGCGACATCTGTCACAGCAAACTCGGCAATCTGAGTCCAGCCCGTACCCTTCATGGTGAGCATGGTGAAACGGAGATAGGTGTATGCATTAAAGTTGAAATGATCTTTGAAGGTGAATGTTGTGTAGTTCTTGTTCTCGATGGGGTCATTTGTCACCTGGTCAATAAGCGTCCAATTCGACTTGTCGTTGGAGCCTTCAAGCGTCCAGGTCTTAGGAGCACGATTGGGCCAGCTTCCATCATCGTGAGTCGAAATGGCATAGCTTTTTACAACATGGGGCTGTGAGTCGGAAGTCTTGATAATCAGCCAGTTTCCGGCAAGGTTACCGCCCTCGAACTTAGTGTTTATGTTTCCATCAAAAGCTTTCGAGAAGTTGTTGTTGGAAGCACTGTCATAGGTGTAGCCCACCTGAGCACATAGATTCCCTCCCCAAAGTGCAAGAAGGGCAAGTGCTGTTAAACCAAATTTCTTCATCTTTACTTGTTTTAGTTTAATTGTTTAGGTTAATATGTTTTATTCTCTTACTTTTCTGTTCTACCGCTTGCGAAGTTATAACATATTGCAGCCAAAAGGCAATTAATGCCGTTAAAATATGTTAACAGGTCAAATAGGGGAAGAAAAAATAAATCCAGTGGCAAAAAAGGTATATATAATCAACTTGATTTTGGGGAAAAAGTAAGTTAAATAATTATTTTTTTAAGTTGATTTTTTACTGGAATCAATACAGTTTACAGAGGTTAGAAGTTATAGTCCGGGCACAGACAAACGGACCTTGAAACGGGCTTGAAAATATATACTAAGTCTTTACTGATGAAAAAAAGACTTTAAACAAGAAAAACAAAAAGAAGAAAAAGATTCTCCCCGCACCCCTCTTCAAAAAAAAGAAAAAATAAAAGAAAAAAACAACAACAACGACTCAAAGATGGGTTTGGGAAAAGAGCCCGAAACGCACTCTCAAAAAGGTCGTAAGAAGGCGTTTGTTCCGCCTACCCTGGAGGAGGTGCAGGCTTACATGGATCAGAAGGGGGAGTCATCATTTACAAATCATAAGGCATGATTTCCGGGGTATCCTGGGAATTCAGGCTTAATTCAAGGAGAATTCAGGCTTCAAACCCTGAGAATTCAGGCTTCAAACTATTTGAAATCAATAATCTGTATGAAAGCAATGACAAGACAACAGCTGGCTGCTTGTGCGGGAGTGAATGCCAGAACCCTGCGTAAATGGATTCAGCCTTACGAGAACCAGCTCCGTGAAATGGGTATGCCCACAGGAAAAGGGGCTTTTCCGCCAAACGTGGTAAAGTGGATTGCAGAACGTTACTGCATAGATATCGCTCCGTGAATCAACATAAACCGACATGAATCAACATAAATCGGCATATTGGTGCAGATAGCGGAAAGTGGACCTCCTGACTGTAGTACCTTTGCATCGTCAATGAGACACATTGACAAAAACAGATTCCGGCTAGCGCGCAGCCCATCATAGGATGAAATGTTTAACTTAAAATTTTACAAGTATGCCAGTATTAGTAAAAGTATCTCAGAACCAGAACCACAAGACTACTGCCTATGGCAGGTGGTATGGTAGGGTAGTCAGCACGAAGACCATGACTTACCAGGAGTTGTGTAAGCACATGTCAGAGCACAACACCGTTTATGGCGAGGATGTCTGCCTGGGTGTAGCCAATAAGCTTCAGAGTTGTATCCTGGAGCAGTTGCTGGAAGGCAAGAAAGTGCAGTTCGGTGAACTGGGCACCTTCTACCTCTCCATTAAGAGCAACGGTGCCGAGGCGGAGGGTGACTTTAACCTTGGTTCAAGCATCAACGGTCTGTTCCTGTGCTTTGCTCCCAGCAGAACTGATGTGAATAACCTCACATCCAAGATGCTGAAGAAGAAGGCTGCCTTTATGAATGTCAAGGACCTGATAGAGACCAAGTCAAAGACACCGGTCAGCCCTGATTCCAACAACCCGGCAGCCTCCCCCAACCCCTCCCAGGGAGGGGAGAATAACAACGGCGGCAGCCTCACCCCCGACCCCTCTCCCGTGGGCGAGGGGAGCGAAGACGGACAAAACTGACAAAGTCAGAACTGACAGTAACCCATAACAGGGTAGGATAGAAGGTAAGTGACGTCCGGGGCGATCAGCGATACCACCTTAGTGAGAGCTCTTAGTATAGCTAAACTCTCAGTCTATAATAATATATAAGGTATGAACGCGGCCTGCGCACTTACTTCTACCTCTAACGTCAACTAACCTCTAACCTCTAACCACTTCTCCCTCCCTCACGGGAGGGCAGGGGTGGGTCTTCTAACCCCTAACCTCTAACCCCTAACCTCTAACCCCTTATAAATTATGAAAAAGGAAACTTGGAAAGCAATCCTTCAGATGATTGCAAGCATTATCACAGCAGCCCTTACAGCACTGAGTACTGCATCATGCGTTCGATAACTGAAGTGAAACTAACTGCCCATGACCCTTCGAAGCAGTTCCCTCCCCATTACGGGGGAGGGTTAGGGAGGGGCTTCTAACCCCTAACCCCTAACCTCTAAAATAATGCGAAGTATAAACCTGATTGTTATTCACTGCACCGCTACCAGGTGCGACAGACCCTACACGGTTCAGCGGCTGGAAGCTGACCATAAGGCCCGCTTCAGGCAGCATGGCTACCACTATCTGATCTCGCGTAACGGGGACATCCATGCGCTACTCCCCGAGTCGGCTCAGGGCTGCCATGCCAAGCGCTACAACCGTTGCTCCATAGGAGTCGCCTATGAGGGTGGGCTGGATGCCCGGGGTAAGGCCGCTGATACCCGTACGGCAGAGCAGAAGCAGACCTTGCATTCCTTACTGAAGGAACTGACCCGGAGCTATCCTGAAGCCCGTATCCTGGGTCATCGCGAGCTCCCCCGCGTTGCCAAGGAATGTCCGTGCTTCAATGCCTCAGCCGAGTATGCGGATTTACAGCCCAAGGGCTCATCCCATCCGTAATAGTATTGCATTCCTGTTATCAAAAGCCCCGACAAGTACAACACTTGCCGGGGCTTTATTTGTTTTAGTGAGAAGTCTTTTTTTATAAAAATGTTTGTTATATTAAACATTTATGCATATCTTTGCGCGCGATAAGATACAATTATGGGAAAGAATACATTCGGTAAAACAATGCCAAGAGCATTGAGCCAGAACCTGAAAATTATGGGCGAACAAATCATGCTGGCCCGCAAGCGCAGGCATCTGTCTATGCAGGATATTGCTGACAGGGCAACGGTGACACGTCTGACCGTCTCAAAGGTAGAACATGGTGACCCGACAGTTTCCATGGGAATTTATGCGCGTGTACTCTTTGCGCTTAATCTGGAGAAAGATATCACCCTTCTGGCTGCTGACGATGCTCTTGGCAGACAGCTTCAGGATGCGGAATTATTGAGATAATGAAAAAGATAACGGTTTACGCAGACTTTGACTTCCTGACTTCTCCCGAGAAGATTGGAACTTTAGGCTATGAACATCTTCGTGGCAAGGACTATTTTGTCTTTGAGTTTTCACGCCAGTGGCTGAAACAGCATGGAAGCATTCTGCTTAGTGGCGACCTGATGAATGTTCCTTCATTGCAGCATCCTCGTGGTAATGATAATGTGTTCGGTTTTGTCAAGGATTCATTTCCGGATCGCTGGGGACGTTTGCTTCTTGACCGCAGAGAGCGTCTGACAGCCCAACAGGAAGGAAGACCGAAACGTATGCTTACTAATTACGACTACCTTATAGGGATTGAGGACTTTACGCGTATGGGTGGCATACGTTACAAAGAGGAAGGAGATGATGACTATATCAATGCAAGTGCGAAATACCTTGTTCCTCCGATAGAGAGTCTCCGTGCCCTGTGCGATGCTTGCCATGAGATTGAGTCAGCAGAAGAACGTAATGAACTGCCTGAACAACGCTGGCTCGACCAGTTGATTGACCCGGGAACATCGCTCGGCGGTGCTCGTCCTAAGGCCAATGTGATTGATACTGACGGAACGCTGTACGTTGCCAAGTTTCCCTCCAAAAAGGATCTGGAGAATACTGAACTAATTGAACACTTCTCGCATCAGCTTGCGGCCAGGGCTGGCATCAATGTGGCAAAGACGCGTACCATCAGGATTTCAAAGAACCGTGATTTGCTCCTTTCGGAACGCTTTGACAGAACAGCAGAAGGCCGTCGCATTCATTTTGCTTCCGCCATGTCTTTACTTGGCCTTGATGATGGTGCTGGCAGCAGCACAAGTAACGGTTATCTTGACATTGTAGATTTCATCCTTCGTGGGTGTACCGATGTGCGCCGGAATCTCCGGGAAATTTATCGCAGAGTAGCATTCAACATCATGTTTGGCAACACCGATGACCACTTCCGTAATCATGGCTTCCTGCTTACTCCTAAAGGTTGGACACTATCTCCTGCATACGACATCAACCCAGGAGCAAAGTCAAATCAATGCCTGCTTATTGATTCATACACAGAAGAATCGGATATCAATATTCTGCTCACGGCAAGCGAAAGCTACATGCTTGACAGGAAGGAAGCGACAGGGATTGTAGAAGAGGTCCGTGCCGCCATCAAAGACTGGCGCAAGACCGCCACAGAACTGCAAATATCCCTCAAACTGATTGAATCATACTCAACACGATGGGATAATCTTTAGTTCTTTATTGGCAGCAGGGGCCCTAATTAGCCCTCCTAACCAGAATCGTCTGGCAATAAATTTATGTCTTAATAGAAAATAATGGCCCGCACAAAATGCGAGCCATATTATATATTTGAGGGAATGAACATCTTTCATCACCTCAGCACCTTCTTCCCGTTCTGGATGTATAGGCCCTTTCTCATTTGGGGATTAACCTTCCGGCCGCTGAGGTCATAGACGGGGGAACCGGACATTGGACATTGGCCATCGGGGCGGCAATGGCATCCGGGCATATAAGCCGAAGCACCATATACCGATATTTAAAGGAACAGCCCCCTTCATGCGTTAAAAGAGATTAAATCAAGAGTTTGGCTGAGGGTGTTATTTTGAAATAAAAATATGGAATATGCGTTCATTTTGCATAAAAAAACATGGTTTTGGGTATCAAATTAAGAAAAATGGTTGATTTTTTAACATTTATATAAGCTAAATTAAAGAAAATTATGTAATTTTGCATCCGATATTGTAAAATTTATCTAAAACCAATAATGAAATAGGAGATACCATATTAAAGAAAACGGTCCTTTAATCGGAATATCTGAAAAAAGAGAAAACTATATACATTATTTATTTTAAACTAACATTAAACAAATTAAAAATGGGTAAAAAAATCCTTTCATTCCTTGCTTGTATGCTGATGACTACAAGCATGGCACTGGCCCAGAAGCAGATTACAGGTACTGTAGTTGATGCTGAGTCAGGCGAAGCGCTGATTGGAGTTGCCGTACGTGTTCCCAACACCACAACGGGTGTTGTGACTGACCTGGACGGTAAATTCTCAATCAATCTCCCCGCTGGTTCAAAGAACCTGAGCTTTAGTTACATGGGTATGAAGCCCGCCACCCTTGCAGCCCGTGACGGCATGAAGGTGCTGATGGAGACTGAGACCAAGGCTATGGACGAGGTTCTGGTGGTATCTTACGGTACTCAGAAGAGGTCTTCCTTTACCGGTGCCGCATCTACTATCAAGAGTGACAAGATTGAGAAGCTGCAGGTGTCTAACCTGTCCAATGCCTTTGAGGGCCAGGTGGCCGGTGTGCAGTCTTTCTCTGCAAGCGGTACTCCCGGTTCAGGTTCTACCATTTTGGTACGCGGTATCGGTTCTATCTCCGGCAGCAAGACTCCGCTGATTGTTCTGGACGGTGTTCCTTATGAGGGTTCGCTGAACTCAATCCCCAGCCAGGATGTAGAGTCTATCACTGTGCTGAAGGATGCTGCAGCCAACTCTATGTATGGTGCCCGTGGTGCTAACGGTGTGATTATGGTTACTACTAAGGGCAGCAAGGCTGGCCGTGCCAAGGTGAACTTTGAGGCCCGCTGGGGTTTCAACACCCGTGGTGTGAAGAACTATGATATTATCTCTGATGCAGGTGAATACTATGAGATGATGTACGAGTCATACCGTAACAGCCTGGTTGAGAGTATGGGCTGGGCAGAAGCCAGCCAGTATGCTGCTGCTAACCTGATCGGCAATGTGCTGAAGTACAATAAGTTCAAGGGCGTTGCCGACAATGCGCTTATTGATCCCGCAACAGGTCATCTGAATCCCTTGGCTAAGACTTACAAGTGGAATGATAACTGGCAGAAGGATCCGTTCAATAACAGTTTCCGTCAGGAGTACAATCTGAACGTAAGCGGCGGTTCTGATAAGACGAAGGCTTACTTGTCACTGGGCTACCTGGGTGATAACGGTTATGTGGTAGGTTCCGGTTTCAAGCGTTACAACTCACGCCTGAAGGTGGATCATCAGATTAACAAGAACATCCGTGTAGGCGGTAACATCTTCTATGCTCACACTGACCAGCGCACATTCGGCCTTACAGGTAACTATTCCCAGAACATCTTCCTGACCGCTCAGTCACTGGCTCCTATCTATTCCATCTACTTGTATGATGCGGACGGTAATCCCGTTTATGACGAGAACGGTAACAGGGTATATGACTATGGTGATCTGACAGGCCGTCCTGCTAACCTGAACTCTAACCCCATTGCCCAGGCTGAGCTTAATAACAGACAGACTGAGAGGGATAACCTTACTGCCCGCGGTTTCTTCGAGTGGTCTTTCCTGAAGGACTTCAAGTTTACCGTAAACGTTGCATACGATTTGTTCAACACTTACGCCTCTGACTACGAGACTCCTATGGGCGGTGATGCCAAGAATGTAGGCGGCCGTGGTGAGAAGGAGACCGAGCGTTATGCTGCTCTTAACTTCAACCAGTTGCTGGACTGGAACCATAAGTTCGGTAACCATGGCGTACATGTTCTTTTGGGTCATGAGACCAAGAAGGATAATTCCAAGTATATGTATGGCCATATGACTAACTTTGCTGATCCTTATAATCCTGAATTTGCCAATGCTACTGTATATCAGGATCTGACCAGCTATACATCTGAGTATGCACTGGAGGGTTACTTTGCCAAGGGTGAGTACAATTACCTGGACAAGTATTACTTTACTTCAAGTATCCGTCGTGACGGTAGCTCACGCTTCCATAAGGACAACCGTTGGGGTACCTTCTGGGCTATAGGTGCTGCCTGGCGTCTGAACGAGGAGCCATGGCTGAAGGATGTTCAGTGGCTGGACGGTCTGAAGCTGAAGGTCAGCTATGGTACTCAGGGTAATGACAATGTAGGTTACATGCATAACTATACAGACCTGTACCGCGTTGACCGTGTGGACGGTGATGCCGCTTTGGTTAAGGTGAACCGCGGTAACCCCGACCTGACTTGGGAGAAGAGCAAGAACTTCAACCTTGGCTTCGAGGCCAGCTTCTGGAAGAGACTGAACGTTAACTTTGACTTCTTCATCAAGAAGACTTCTGACCTGCTTTATGCCAGTCCTCTGTCTCCCTCAGAGGGTACCCCCAGCACTATCTACCGCAATGAGATGGATATGAAGAATACTGGTATTGAGTTGGAAATCAACGGTGACATTATCAAGACTAAGAATGTACGCTGGAATGCATCTCTTAACCTGACTCATTATAAGAATGAGCTGACCAAACTGCCTGTATCCAAGCCTGCTGACTTGTATCCTGACGGATACCAGGCCGGTAACTATTGGAGAAAACTGGGCGGTTCACTCTATGACTGGTATATGTATGAATATGCCGGTGTAGATCCTACCAACGGTCTGCCTCAGTACAACAAGTATGTTACTGATGCTGAAGGCGTCGAGACTGTTGTGAAGGTGAACACTATTACCGAGGCTACTCAGCGCCAGACCGGCAAGTCTGCCATTCCTGACTTGATTGGTGGTTTCAGCACTACACTGGAGGCTTATGGTTTCGACCTCTCTATCCAGACTGCTTTCCAAGTGGGCGGCTATGTGTTTGATTCATTCTATAACACGCTGATGACATCCGGCGGTATGGGTTCTAACTTCCACAAGGATCTGTTCAACCGTTGGACTCCCACCCATACTGACACTAACATTCCCAGACTGTTCTACCGTGGCTCTGATGAGGGTATCAGCGGTAACTCTGACTACTATCTGACCAAGGCCAGCTACTTCAGCCTGAGGAACATTACACTGGGTTACACCCTTCCTAAGAGCATTACCGGCAAGTGGGGCGTAGATGCGCTGCGTGTATATTTTACCGGTGACAACATCTGGTTGCAGTCTAAGCGCAGGGGCTTGGATCCCCGTCAGACATATGATGGTACTACCAGCTCTGTCTATTCTGCTCTGAGCTCTTACTCATTAGGTGTTAAGGTTTCATTCTAAGAGTGTTTAACAACGAAAATAAGATTGTTATTATGAAGATATTGAAATATATTGCAGTTAGTATGGCTGCCCTGATTGGGTTCAACTCATGTAGCAGCGACTATCTGGAAACAGATTATACACGCTATTTAGGCGAGAAGGAGGCTGCCAGTGCAGCTGCCAGCAATCCTGACGTGTTCCTGAACGGTATATGGTCACAAATGGTGGCATACGAGGGTGAACATGAACGTTACGGCTATCTGTCATGGCTGATGTTCCTGCAGGTAATGGGTGAGGATATGTCTCATGAGAACGGACAGACGAACTATCACTTTGACTATCTGTTGGACTACCGTGAGGCTCAGTGGGTAAGAACCCGTCTGATTTGGGGCGGTTTCTACTCGCTAATCGATAAGGCCAATGCTATTATCAGCCTTTATCCTAACGGCGGTAGCACTGTTACCGAGAAGGGCCTTTTAGGTCAGGCATACACTATCCGTGGTTTTGCTTATACTTATCTGGTTCAGATTTATCAGGATTACCTGGATGAAGAGGGTAATATCAGGGAGGATGCTCCTGCTGTCCCCGTTTACTTTACTCCTACTGACAGCAAGACTGGTGAGGAGGTTGAGGCTGCAAAGGGACGTAACACTGTAGGTTTTGTTCTGGAGCAGGCTGGTAAGGACCTGGAGAAGGCAGTGGAACTGCTGGGCGCAGGTTATGAGCGTCCCTCTAAGAACTATATCGATGTTCATGTGGCAAACGGTTTCCTGGCCCGTTACTATATGGTTACACAGCAGTGGGAGAAGGCTGCCGCTGCCGCCAAGGCTGCCCGCGATGGCTTTGCTATCATGAACAAGGAGGATCTGTACACCGGTTTCAATGATATCAACAACTCTGAGTGGATGTGGGGCTTTAAGCATACTACCGAGACTCAGACTGCCTACGCTTCATTCTTCTCTTGGATGGATGCCGGCGGCACTGGTTACGGCGGCCTCTGGGGTGCTGTGACAATTGATAAGAAACTGTATGACCAGATTCCCGCATCTGACTACCGCAAGAAGCTGTTCACAGGTCCCGCGGGTGACAATACATTGCCCAGAAATGCCGGTAAGCCCTATGCTAACGTGAAGTTCTCTTCCAGAGCTAACTGGCTGAATGACTACCTGTATATGCGTGCTTCTGAAATGGTGCTGATTGAGGCTGAGGCTTATGCTCACCTGAACCAGGGCGGCAAGGCTGCCGAGGTGCTGAGAGAGCTGATGTCCAAGCGCGATCCCAGTTGGAGTCTGTCATCTGTCAGTGTTGAGGATGTATATCTGCAGCGTCGTATCGAGCTGTGGGGTGAGGGCTTCACTTACTTTGACCTGAAGCGTCTGAACAAGGGTATCGACCGTAACTATGAGGGTAACAACTATCCTGCCGGTTATGCGTTGACCGTTCCCGCTCACAGTGTATTGTGGACATATCAGATTCCTTTGAGTGAGATTCAGGAGAACACTCATATTTCCGAAGAAGACCAAAACCCATAAAAACAGGAGGAACAAGTTATGAAAAAACTATTCAAATATGTGATTCCGTGCGTAGCCATTGCACTGTCTCTGACCAGCTGTAGTGACACGATGGATGACAAGGCAGCTATTGATGCCAAATACGAGAAGTTGGAGATTCCCACCATTGCAGTGTCTTCTGCTATTGCCGGCAGTTATTCAGAGGCTGTGGCTACAGGTGCTCTGTCAGCTGTTGATAATGCTCAGGAGGTGGGTTTCCAGGTTTCAACAGACGAGTCATTCGCTACCTATGCTTCCTTTGTGAGCGAGGAGGTGGCTGCTGAATTTACAGCTAAGCTGACAAATCTGACGGAGAAGACTACTTACTATGTACGTCCGTATGTGTTTACCAAGACCGGTCAGACCGTCTGCGGTGAGGCTACATCCTTTACAACGCCTGGTGCTCCTTACTTTGATATCATCGGCACATATACGGCTGTTGACTACGAGCATTCAAGTGCCGTTGATTTTGAACAGTCTGGTGACTCCTATACTGTAACGGTGTCATATGCAGACGGCAGTGACACAGAGGTGGAAATCTTCAACCTCTGGGGCGGCGGCGAGACGCTGGTAGGTGTTTATGACGCAGCGACTTCCACCATCACTGTTCCTACGGGTCAGAACCTGTATTACTATGACGGTTACGGTTATGTTACGGCCAGAGCGGTAAATGATAATATTACCAATTACCAGGATAATATCATCTTCAAGTTCACTTCACTGGGTGGTATGATGGTAACCGGTATTTATCAGTGTTACCTTGCCGCGGCAAGTCATTCTTTCGGTTTCATGCATACCAGCATGGTACATAATAGTGAGAATGACGAATAAACAGACAATCGTTCCCGGAAGATAATTAGCAAACTGCAAAAAAACGGGTTTGGAGATTAACGGATTTCCAGACCCGTTTTTGAATTAAAAAGATATGAGTATGCGTAAAGTCGTGTTTTTAGCGCTTTTGCTGTCTTGCCAGTGTATGTGGGCTGGGGTACGGCCGGAATCCAGGATGCGCAGGATTGCGGCAAGCAGACTTGCCGGATCGGCGGATGCCGCATCCAAAATGGATTTGCTGGAGTCCACGCCTTCCTATTATATATATGGTAAGGGGAAGCAGGGCTTTGTGGTAGTCAGCACTGATGATAGTACTACGCCGGTTCTGGGTTATTCCTCAACGGAGTACAATGCGGAGGATTTGCCTCCTGCGTTCAAGTGCTGGCTGAAGGCTGTAGCGGCTTCTGCCCCCTGTGAGATGACCTCAATATCATATACTGTTGTTCCTAACTTCCTGCCTACGACCTGGGGCCAGGGTGATCCCTTTAATTATCTGTGTCCTGAAATTGAAGGCAAGAAGGCTCCCAGCGGTTGTGTGGCAACGGCGATGTCGCAGATTATGTACTATTATCAGTATCCTGCGCAGGGGACGGGCAGCGGCTATTACTCGCTGGATAAAACCGGCTCGTCACGTTATCCTGATGTGATTAACGGTGTTTACCGTTGGGAGCTGATGAAACCGGATTATTCGGATCAGTCCGTCGGGGATGAGGAGCGGATGGCTGTGGCCACTCTACTGAGGGATGCCGGCCTTGGCTCGCACATGAACTATGCCACAGGCGGAAGCGGCACGTATATCGATGACGCGGCATTGGCCCTTGTTAACAACTTCGGATATGACTCCAATACCATGCGATATATGATAAAGTCATTTTACAGTAACGAGGAATGGAACCGTATTGTCTATGAGGAGTTGGCTGCCAGACGTCCGATACTGGTGGCCGGGCATGATGCCGCATCCGGCGGTCATGCCTTTGTTTTCAGCGGTGTGGATGAGGATGGTAAAATCTATGTGAACTGGGGCTGGAACGGTTCTGCTGACGGCTACTATGAGATGACTGCGCTGGATCCTCGTGGCATTTTGGGCTCGGACAATGCGATGAAATTCAATCTGAACAATCAGATGGTGTATGGAATACAGCCGCCGCAAGGTGAGCCTGATGAGTCCCTCCGGCCGTCGGGATGGGCCTGTCCGGATCCGTTTACGGCGGAATACCAGAATATACGTAACTGGCTGAAGGTGAAGACGTCATTCATCTATAATATATCTTACTTCCCCTTCACCGGTGAGATTAAACTGTATTGCGAGAGTGCGGATGGCGATGTGACTAAGGACAGATCCTATACTTATCTGGATTATTCCCAGACCTCTATCGCATCAAAGTACGGATACAGTGATCAGGTGGCTACTGTCAAGACTACGGACCTGGAGCCCGGAAGGTATTTCATTTACCTGGTCTCTCAGACTGCGAAGGAACCGGTTCCCCAAAAGGTGCGTTATCCCGGCGGCCTGTTCCAGTATGTGATGACAAAGGCAGAGAACGGTAAGCTTACCATTGAGGAGGATGACTCTGCCGACAATATCCTATCTCCGCTTCAGCCTGCGGCTTCTTCCCCCGCTCCTGTCTATGACCTCAGCGGCCGGAGGGTTAATTCCCAATTGAAAAAGGGTCTGTATATTGTGAATGGCAAGAAGGTGCTTTTTTAGTAATAATACAAGAATCCCCTGCGATTAAACGCAGGGGATTCTTGTATTATCACTCCACAGTTACGCTCTTGGCGAGGTTGCGGGGACGGTCCACGTCCTTGCCCTTGCAGACGGCGATGTGGTAGGCCAGGAGCTGCAGGGGGATGCTGGCAATGAGGGGCTGGAAGCACTCCATTGTGTCGGGCAGGGTGATGATGTGGTCAGCGAACTTCTGAATCTGCGTATCACCCTCGGTTACCAGGGCTGTTACCCTTCCGCCTCGTGCGCGTACCTCTTGTATATTACTGATGACCTTCTCATAGAGGCGGTCACGTGTGGCGATGACGAAGACGGGCATCTCGCTGTCAATAAGGGCGATGGGGCCGTGCTTCATCTCGGCGGCGGGATAGCCTTCGGCATGGATATAGCTGATTTCCTTCAGCTTGAGGGCGCCTTCCAATGCTACGGGGAAGTTATAGCCACGGCCTAAGTACAGGCAGTTCTTGGCGTAGGTGAAGATGGGGGCCAGGCGCTCTATCTGTTCGTTGGTGTTCAGGGCCTGCTCCATCTTGTCGGGTATCTGTGTGAGTTCCTTTACCATCTCCTTGTACTGGTCACCGGGGATGGTACGGCGCTCGTTGGCTATACAGAGGGCGAGCATGGAGAGGACGGTTACCTGGCCGGTAAAGGCTTTGGTGGAGGCGACGCCGATCTCGGGGCCTACGTGGATATATACACCGGATGAGGTCTGGCGGGGGATGCTGGCTCCGATGGCGTTGCATACACCGAAGACGAAAGCGCCTGCCTGGCGTGCCAGTTCGATGGCGGCCAGGGTGTCGGCTGTCTCACCGCTCTGTGAGATGGCTATAACTACGTCATCAGGGTAGATGACGGGGTCGCGGTAGCGGAACTCGGAGGCGTACTCTACCTCTACGGGGATGCGGCACAGGCTCTCGAACAGCTGCTTGCCGATAAGGCCTGCATGCCAGCTGGTTCCGCAGGCTACGATGATGATGCGGCGGGCGCTGACCAGCTTCTCGCGGTAGTCGATTACGGCGGAGAGGGTGATGCGGTCGGCATCTACGTTGATACGGCCGCGCATACAGTCGCGCAGGCAGCCGGGCTGCTCAAAGATTTCCTTGAGCATGAAGTAGGGGTAGCCGCCTTTTTCCAGCTGACCCAGAGTGACGTCAATCTGCTTTACCTTGGGGTGCTGGGTCTCATTGTCCATATTCACTACCTTCAGTTCCTGACCTAACTGCAGGACGGCGATGTCGCCGTCATTCAGATAGACTACCTTGTCAGTATATTCGGCAATGGGGCTGGCATCTGAGGCCAGGTAGAAGTCTCCGTCATCCCCCAGGCCTACTACCAATGGTGAACTCTGACGGGCACAGACGATGGTGTCCGGGTGCTCACGGTCCAGTATGGCTATGGCGTAGGCGCCGATTACCTGGTGGAGGGCTACCTGAACGGCCTCGAGCAGTTCTATGCCGTTGCTCTGCATGATGTATTCTACCAGCTGGACGAGTGCCTCGGAGTCTGTGGCGCTCTTGAACTGTATGCCGCGGCTGACGAGTTTCTCTTTCAGGGTGAGGTAGTTTTCTATAATACCGTTATGGATGAGGGCCAGACGGCCGGAAGCGGAGTAGTGGGGGTGTGCATTGGTGCTGTTGGGCTCGCCGTGTGTGGCCCAGCGTGTGTGGGCTATACCTGCGCTGCCGGTGATGTCCTTCTCCTGACAGAATGCCTCCAGGTCACTTACTTTGCCCTTGGCCTTATATACATTCAGGTTACCGGTCTCGCTGATCATTGCTACGCCGGCGCTGTCATAGCCCCGGTATTCCAATCGTTGAAGTCCTTTGATTAAGATGGGGTAGGCACGCTTGGTGCCAATGTAACCTACTATTCCGCACATAACAGTAATGGGTTTAGTTGTTAATATTTTTCTTCAGTTAATTTGTCACTTTGCTTTAAAAACTGCGCAAAGTTACATCTTATTGTTTAATTATACAAGAAAAGTTAAACAAAAAGATAATGTTTTGTTGGTTTAAGAGGGTTTAAGGGTTTAATGGTTTAATGGTTTAATGGGCTCGTTAACTATCACCTGTCACCTGTCAACTAACCACTAACCACTAACCACTAACCACTAACCACTAACTACTAACCTCTAACCTCTAAAAAAGCTCCCTCCCTAAGGGAGGGTCTTTTTTCTATTTTAATCTCATCAGCAGAAGGCCGATGGCTATCCAGATGATTTCACGCACGCGACAGATGATGCTGACAAACAATCCTGTGGCTGCTGAAAGGCCCAATGCCGCTATGGACAGCATGAATCCGCCTTCCTGAACACCTAACTGCAGGGGCAGGAAGCCGATCAGATTGGCAAAGAGGGAGGTGAAGGCTAGGATGAGTATGCTGTGCAGGAAGAGCAGGGTGTATCCTTCTATGCCTCCACCGCAGTTTTCACCGATGCTCAGGAGCATGAACATGATTTCCAGGCTCTGTACAATACGTGACAGGTATTCCAGCAGGAAGCTGCTGTAGAAGGCTTTCTTGTCCTGCTGGTGCAGGGCGGCTATCTGGCGGTCCACATTATGCAGGGCCTCGGAATGCTTCTCCAGGAAACGCTGGCTCCATCCCTTAAGACCTGGTATCTTGCCTATAAGACGAAGTGTCTTGATGACCAGTCCGTTCTTGTAACCGCGTGAGAACAGGTAGAAGGCTATGAGGCAGAAGACGAATGCCACGGCCAGAAGGATTCCGTAAAGGGTGTTAAGTTTTACATCGGGGTCACCATACGCTACGAGTCCCAGCCAAAGGAAGATGCTGGTGAACCAAAGCCAGAAGTGGGCAAAGATGTGCATCATGGCATACAGGATGACGCTGCTGGTGGCTTCCTGCTTGTTGACATCACGGGAAAGTTCCAGAATGCGGTAGGGCTCGCCGCCCAGTCCGCCTACGGGGGTGGCGTAGTTGAGGGCGTAACCTGTGATGGTAAGTCTGAAGATGCGTAAGAAACTGACTTTGTGCGCATCCTTGCAGTTGCCACGTATAATCTGACGCCACGAGAGGGCGTTGATGCCATAGACGAAGAACCATACTCCTACGATGGGAATCATCCATTTGCCGGCATCGAGTATGTGTTGCCACAATTCCGGAAAACTGACATCGAAGGAGAATATCATCCCCACTACAAAGATTACTCCTACAATGAAGAGCAGATTATTGATACGTTTCTTGGTCCACTGCATAATTAAATGAAGAATGAAGAATGAAGAGTGAAGAATTTGCTACCGTTGTATATCAGGGGGGGGGGCTGTCAGGCTGCGAGATTGTCAGCTACCCGTTTGCAGAAAGATTCGTGACGGTGGCGGATCCAGCGGCAGAAGATTTCCATGCAGGTAACCTCGAATACGATGAAGTAAACGGAGGGGAGGTCAATGAGACAGAAGAGGATGAAGAAGGCGGTGCGGAAGTTGAATGTCAGCATACCGTTGTACTTCATCAGCTTCAGGGACTGGGCATGCAGTTCCTGACGTACCTCGGCGGGCATGTTGTTGGCGGCACCGAACTTCTCCCTCAGTGTGCGCAGCAGACGCTGGAACTGCGGGGTGGCCTTCTCCTGCTGACGGGTATATGAGATGTATGATTTCTGGAACAGCTTCCATACGCGGTTTCCCTGGGCGGGGGTGGCGTCATATTCCTTCTGCAGCTGCTCGGAACTGTTCAGCTCACTGCCTTTCTCGCCCTTCAGGAAGAAGAGGTGTGCCTGGATGTAGTAGTCGGCGATACGCTGCTGTCCGCTCATGCTGTAGAAGCCTGAGATGAGTACGAAGATGAACAGGATGCCTGTGGCTATGAGCGCGTTGTCGGGGGTATCGGCAATGCCCAGGAAGTTGAACTCCAGGCTGTGATGGCAGTAGAAGCGCCAGGTGAGGGCGATGTAGATGGGGACAAACCAGGTAGGACCTGCCAGTCCGTCCAGGATACGGCCCATACGGGATGACTTGCCTGTCATGCGGGCCAACTGTCCGTCAGTACAGTCATATACATCTGCCCAGATGAGCAGGAAGATGGCCAGCAGGTTGAACCAGAGACCGTTCATGCCCTCGTAATAATAGCTTCCGTGGGCGAAGAATACGCAACTGGCCGCACCGATTATCATGGACAGGATGGTAACGGTGTTGGGGTGGATGTTGAACTTGGCGAATCCCAGTGCGCAATAGTATGCCAGGGGACGGACTACGCGGATGTCCAGCCAGTCATCGGTCTCGGAGGATTTTAATGTAGATAAGACTTTTTCTTTCATGCTTTTGACTAATGCCGTTTTTTCGGTGTGCAAAAATACACCAAAAAAACTGGATGGCAAAATAATCGCGTAAAGTATTTTGTTATCCCGTGATTTCTATGTACCTTTGCACCAATAATACTAATTTGGAAGAAAAATCCTGTTTGGAATATGAATTATCTGGATAGAAACGAATTTAACTTTGAACCATCCGAGAAGGTGGTTGAAGCCATAAAGAACTTTAAGCCTGAAACGCTGTGCTTCTATACCCGTATATATGATCAGGGTAAGAAGAGTGTGATATCAGTGCGCCTTTCTGAAATCTATAATGTACCTGAGGAGCAGGTGCTGCTGGGTTACGGCGGCGAGGAGATGCTGAAGAATGCCATCCACTACTTCCTGATGGAGGGCGATAACAAGACCATCCTGATTCCTGAGTTCTCCTGGTGGTACTACAACCGTGTAGCCGGTGAGTGCGGCGGTAATTTTGAGATGTATCCACTGCATGAGACGGGTGATACCTTTGCCTACGATGTGGATGAGGTGATTGCCTATACGAACCGTGTTCATCCCCGTATGCTGCTGCTGGCTTCGCCCAACAATCCTACGGGTAACAGTCTGAGCAGCGAGGAGATCGGCAAGATTATGGAGAACATTCCCTCTGACACGATGGTGTTGGTGGATGAGGCCTATGCTTCCTTCATTACTTCAGACGTGGATTACATTGCTCCCCTGGTGAACAGGTACAATAACCTGATTATCTCACGTACGCTTTCAAAGTTCTACGGCTTGCCCGGCTTGCGTGTGGGTTTTGCCTTCATCGGTGCCGGCCATGACCAGTTCCTGTCATACTGCAACAAGTATCTGGGATACAACCGCTTCTCTGAGGCTGTTGCCCTGGCTGCGTTGGAGAGTGACGATCACTACCGCCGTGTGGCTGATGATATGGAATGGGACCGTCAGCTCTTTAAGAAGGAACTGGGTGACCTGCCCGGATTCAAGGTGTACAAGAGTGTGGCTAACTTTATCCTGATTAAGTATCCTGTTGAAATCAAGGAGGCGCTGCAGAAGGCTCTGGCTGATCAGAACTATAAGATCAAGTTCATGACGGACAAGGGTCTGGAGGACTGCCTGCGTATTACCCTGGGACGTAAGGAGCAGATTCAGGTGGTTGTGGATACCATTAAGAAGGTTTACCTGAACAAGTAAATAGTAAGACAAGATATTGATGAAAGCAATAATATTGGCAGCGGGCATGGCTTCAAGGCTACGCCCGCTTACTCTTACCACCCCGAAGAGCCTGCTGAAGGTGGGTGAACGTTCGCTCCTGCAGCGTAGTATGGATGCCCTTATCGCCAATGGGGTGAGGGACTTCTGCATTGTGACGGGTTACCTGCACGAGATGATTGAGGATTTTGTGCAGAAGCAGTATGCTGATAGTATAAAGGTTACCTTTATATATAATAAGGTATATGAGACTACCAACAATATCTATTCTCTGTGGCTGGCACGTCCCTTTGCCGAGGGTGAGGAGGTGCTGCTGCTGGACAGCGACCTGCTGTATGATCCGCAGATTATTACCCATGTGTTAGCTACAGACGCTCCTAACGTGCTGACGCTGATCAGACATGAGCTGGGCGAGGAGGAGATGAAGGTGGTGACAGATGCGCAGGGAAGCATCCGGGAAATCAGCAAGACGTGTAATCCTGCCGATGCTGCCGGTGAGAGCCTGGGCATAGAGAAGATGGGCCCGGATTATACGAAGGCGCTGTACCGTGAACTGGAGCCTATGATGAATGAGGAGCACTTGGAGAATGTTTTCTACGAGCGTGCTTTTGAGCGTCTGATTCCCCAGGGCCATACTTATCAGGTGCTGGATGTTACGGAACTGTTCTCATGCGAGCTGGATACGATTGAGGACTTTGAGAACGCTAAGGCGAAGATTCCGGCAAATCTTTTTTGAGGAAGTTAAAGAAGAAGTTAAAGGGGAAGTCTTAAAAGGGAGTTAAATTACTTCCTTCGTGGACGATAGTTATAAAAAAAGCGGGTGATTCTCAGAATCATCCGCTTTTTATTTATTCTTGATTTTCAATTACTTCAGTGCATTGATAGTTTCCTGCAGGGCGGCAATCTTGCTCTCTGCGTCAGAGAGTTTCTTGCGCTCCAGTTCAACAACCTGTGTAGGGGCATTCTGGACGAAGCGTTCGTTGCTGAGCTTCTTCTGAATACCTGTCATGAAGCCTTGCAGACGCTTGATTTCGGCCTCGGCCTTCTCAATCTCGGCTGCCGCGTCTATCAGGTTGCCCAGGGGAACGGCATACTCTTCTGTCCCGATGAGGAAGGACTGTGTGCCCTCGCTCTTCTTCTCTACAGTGACAATCTCGGAGAGGCCGGCCAGCTTCAGGATGGTATTGGCCCATGTGGTGTTATCCACACCTGCCGGTGCTTCCAGCTTCAGGGGCTCGCGGGGTGAGATGTTCTTGCTCTGACGGATGGCACGTACGCCGGAGATAACCTGCTTGGCGTGCTCGAACTGGGCGATAAGCTGTGCGTCTGCCTGAGAGGGAGCGTCCAGTGTCAGGGTGCTGACCATGATGCTTTCGCCCTCCCGGCGCTCGGCAATGTGCTGGTAGAGCTCTTCGGTGATGAAGGGCATGAAGGGGTGGATAATCTTCATCAGCTGTTCGAAGATATCCAGTGTGGCCTGCAGGGTGGCGGCATCGATGGGGGCCTGATAGGCGGGCTTGATCATCTCAAGGTACCAGCCGGAGAACTCATCGGTGAAGAGTTTGAAGGCTGCCATCAGTGCTTCGTTCAGGCGGTATTTGCTGTAGAGGTCATTAATCTCTGCTACGGCTGTGCGTATGGTGGCCTGCATCCAGGCGATAGCCTTCCGGTTAGCCTCGGGCTGTTCAATATCAGCCTGTTCCCATCCCTTTACCAGACGGAAGGCGTTCCAGATTTTGTTACAGAAAGCGGCACCCTGCTGGCAGAGGTCTTCCTTGAAGAGGATATCGTTTCCGGCGGGAGCGGCAAGGAGCATTCCCATACGTACGCCGTCGGCACCGTACTTCTCGATCAGTCCGATGGGGTCGGGGCTGTTGCCAAGGCTCTTGGACATCTTGCGACCGATCTCGTCGCGGACGATGCCGGTGAAATATACGTTGCGGAAAGGTACGTCCTTCAGGTATTCCTCGCCGGCCATAATCATACGGGCTACCCAGAAGAATATGATATCGGGACCTGTTACGAGGTCACTGGTGGGGTAGTAGTACTTAATCTCCTCGTTGCCGGGATTGTTGATGCCGTCAAACAGGGATACGGGCCACAGCCAGCTGGAGAACCAGGTGTCCAGGGCATCCTCGTCCTGTGAGAGCATGTCCATCGTGATGTCCTTGCCGTACTTCTCCTGCGCCTTCCTGAGTGCCTCCTCCTTAGTGAGAGCAACCACGAAGCGCTCTTCTTCGTCTTCGTTTCCGCTGATGAACCATGCGGGAATACGGTGTCCCCACCATAGCTGGCGGCTGATACACCAGTCCTGGATATTCTCGAGCCAGTTCTTGTATGTGGTAACGTACTTGGTGGGGTAGAATTTGATCTTACCCTCCAGTACAGGAGGCAGGGCTATGTCGGCAAAGTGCTTCATGGAGAGGAACCACTGCTTGCAGAGGCGGGGCTCTACGGCTGTATCCTGGTTACGCTCGCTATAGCCTACTTTGTTCTCATAATCCTCAATTTTCTCCATCAGGCCGGCTTCCTGCAGGTCCTTGGCAATTTGCTTGCGGACTTCCATGCGGTCCATTCCTACGTAGAGGGGACTCTGGTCGGAGATGGTGCCGTCGGGGTTGAAGATATCTATGGTCTCCAGGTTATGGGTCTTGCCTAACTGATAGTCGTTTACGTCATGGGCAGGTGTAACCTTCAGACAGCCTGTTCCGAACTCTACATCCACATAGCGGTCCTCGATAACGGGGATGACGCGGTTTACCAGGGGGACAATCACCTTGTGTCCGCGAAGCCACTGGTTCTTGGGGTCCTTGGGGTTGATACACATGGCGGTATCGCCCATGATGGTCTCGGGGCGGGTGGTGGCGACTACGGCGTAGTAGCCTTTGCTGTCTTTGTGTACGACGTTGCCGTCTCCCTCAGTGTAGTTTACCGGTGCCTCGTCTGCTACGTAGTATTTCAGGTGGAAGAGGTGGCTCTTCTCATCGCGGTAGATGACCTCCTCGGTAGAGAGTACGGTCTGGGCCTTGGGGTCCCAGTTGACCATGCGCAGGCCGCGGTAGATGAGGCCTTTGTCATAGAGGTCGCAGAATACCTTCAGGACTGATTCGCTGCGTGCTTCATCCATGGTGAAGGCGGTGCGGTCCCAGTCGCAGGAGGCGCCCAGGCGGCGGAGTTGCTTCAGGATGATGCCTCCGTGCTCGTTGGTCCAGTCCCAGGCATGCTCCAGGAATTGCTCGCGTGTGAGGTCACGCTTCTTAATGCCCTGTGAGGCCAGCTTGTTTACTACCTTGGCTTCGGTGGCGATGGAGGCGTGGTCTGTTCCGGGTACCCAGCAGGCGTTCTTGCCGTCAAGGCGGGCCTTGCGGACCAGGATGTCCTGGATGGTGTTGTTGAGCATGTGGCCCATGTGAAGGACTCCCGTTACGTTTGGCGGGGGGATGACTATCGTGTAGGGCTCGCGTCCGTCAGGCTTACTGCTGAATAATTTGTGGTCCAGCCAGTACTGGTACCATTTGCTTTCCACTTCCGTGGGACTGTATTTTGAGGCTAATTCCATAATTTGATGAATACAAAAATGCTAATCGGCTGCAAAGTTACAAAATAATTATGAATTATGGATTGTGAATTATAAATTTAATGCCTACCTTTGCACTCACTATGCATTCAAAAGAAGAAAAACTGGCGGCATTCGGCAGGTTGCTGGATGTGATGGATGACCTGAGGGAGAAATGTCCCTGGGACAGGAAACAGACGTATGAGAGCCTTCGCCCTAATACGGTGGAGGAGACCTTTGAGTTGTGTGATGCGCTGATGAAGCATGATGAGAAGAATATCTGCAAGGAGCTGGGCGATGTCCTGCTTCATGTGGTGTTCTATGCGAAGATCGGTAGCGAGAGCGAGGCCTTTGACATTGCCGATGTGTGCAATAAGCTTTGTGACAAGCTGATATTCCGTCATCCGCATGTATATGGCGACGCGGTGGCCAGGACGGCCGGAGACGTGGTGGAGAACTGGGAGAAGATCAAGCAGAAGGAGAAGGACGGTAACAAGACGGTGCTGTCCGGTGTCCCGGATGCCCTGCCTTCACTGATTAAGGCTTACCGTATCCAGGATAAGGCCAGGAATGTGGGCTTTGACTGGGATAAGAAGGAGGATGTGTGGGACAAGGTGCATGAGGAGCTGGCTGAGCTGGAGGCTGAGCTGAAGCAGGAGGACAATAAGGTGAAGCAGACGGCTGAGCTGGGTGATTTCCTGTTCAGTGTGATAAATGCCGCGCGTCTGTACCACTTGAACCCGGACAATGCGCTGGAGCATACGAACCAGAAATTCATCAGGCGTTTCAACTATGTGGAACAGAGGGCGAAGGAAATGGGACTGCTCTTGCAGGATATGACGCTGGCGCAGATGGATGAACTCTGGAATGAGGCGAAACGGTCTGAGGGTCAGAACGGATAAAGTAAAAGGAGGGGAGCTGATTGTTAGCTTCCCTCCTTCTCATCATAATTAATTTTGAATGATTGGCTGGTAATGAGTGATGCGGCCAAGCCTTTTTATTTCTTCGGATGACGGCTGTCCCTTCTCCGTCCATTGAACTGGCGAAGCATCTTACGATGGTAGGTGTCCTCGGCTAACAGGGCCTTATATACCTTTTGGGCAGGAACGGTCTTAGCCAGCTTCTTGTAATAGTTTTCCTGAATCTGGGCCATCCTGACGTTCAGTTCGCAGATGCGTTGAATCTTGCTGGCATAATCCTTCTGGGATGAATTGGCATCCATGGGGACTCGCTTCAGGGTGAAGATTTCACGTTGCAGGGTGCGCTGCTCTTCTTTCATCTTGTGGAAGACGGGGAAGAAGGCCTGTGCTTCTGTAGGGGTGAAATCTGCTTCACGGGTGATGAATGCTTCCAGTTTGGCCCGGAACTCTTCCGGGTTGAATTTTCCGCGCTCTTGCTGTGCCATCAGGCTGATGCCGGCACAGAGCTGGAACAGGAATAGAATGAGTATTTTCTTCATGTTTGTCTTTTTTTTAATTAATCTGCTTCTGTAAGATAGGTTGCGATTTCCATATTGTTAATCATACTGTAGTCAAGTGCATCCTCGATGTACTGACTGTTCTCTGCCTCGAAGGGGGTGTTCTGCTGTCCGATGCCGTTCAGTAGGAATGATGCGCCGAGAACGCATCCTGCCAGCATGGCGGCAATGCTCCATTGTATGATCCTCCTGCGTTTTCTCTGGCGCTCAATGCGCTTCATGATGCGCTGAGGAAATTCATTGAAGTAGTTCTCCGGAACACGGAAGGGGTTTCCGTTCCCGAATCGGTCCATTATCATTTTTTCCTCATTCATGGTTTTGTTTCTTATAATTCTCTGATTATATGACGTGCTGTGATTCAGATGGTTTAATCGCTGAGCTGGAAAAAATCGGTTATTTTCCTGACGGCATGGTGATAGGATGCTTTCAGGGCTCCTATGCTGGTTCCCAGGAGCTGGCTCATGTCCTCGTATTTCATCTCCTGGAAGTATTTCAGGTTGAAGACGGCTTTCTGCTTCTCAGGCAGTTGGGCGATGGCTTCCTGAAGGAGTGCCTGGGTTTCATCTCCGTCAAAATAGGGATCTGCCAGGAGCTGGTTGGCCAGGAATTCACCGGTACCGGACATGATGTCGGTACTGCGTTTCTTTTTCTCGATGTAGCTTAGCGATTCGTTGATGGCGATGCGGAAGAGCCAGGTGCTGATTTTGGAGTCGGCCCGGAAGTCATCCAGTGCCATCCATGCCTTGATGAATGTGTTCTGCAGGACATCGTCGGCATCCTCATGGGTGAGGACAAGCCTTCGTATCTGCCAATAGAGTGCCTCCTGATACTCGTGTACCAGGGTGCTGAAGGCTTTCTCTCTCTGAGACTTGTCTTTTAACCGGGTTATGATATCTGCCTCGTCAATCATCTCTCAGTCTTTAGACGGGGGGAAGGGGCTTTGGTTTAAAATCTGTCCAGGGCATTTTCGATAATGGGGTCGTAGTGGTAATTGTCAGGATGCTCTTCCAGATTCCCTTCTGTGTCAGGGTAGAGGGTATAGTAGTCCAGGAAGACTGAGTAGCCGGTCTTGATGGGGTAGTTTCTGTGTTTGGGCTCCTGGCTGTCCTGGGGATTCTCTGCCATATACTTCTTGCCCCAGGCGGTGAGCGGTGCCTTGCCTATCTGCATGCGGATTCTGTCCTGCTGGATGCTGTCGGGTTCTTCCATTATGAAGTAGGCCAGGTCAAGGGGCTTCTCCAGGCGGATGCAGCCGTGGCTGACGGCTCTGTTGGCCAGGCGGAAGGCTGACGGCATGTTTGTGTCATGCAGATAGACGGAGTGGTCATTGGGGAAGCGGAAGATGATGCGTCCCAGTGAGTTGCCGCCGCCGTTCTCCTGCCGGATGACGTATCTGCCACTGTTCAGCTGCGCTGCGCTGAGGGCTGCGGGGCTGATGCTCTGGCGTGTCTGCTTGTCAATGATGCTGTAGCGGTGGCGTGAGAAGTAGGCGGTGTCACCTGTATGGCGGGGGGCTATCTCGTGGCGTATAATGCTGGGCGGGATATTCCAGTAGGGATTCAGTTCTACCCGTGTGATCTTACTTACCAGCAGGGGGGATTTGTGGGCAATGGCTCCTCCGCAGATACGCATCCTGAGGATGCTGTCCTTCTCCTCATTGACAGCGGTGAGCTGGAAACCTGCCAGGTTTACCCAGATGTACTTTCCCTGCGGACGGGGATAGCGCCATCTGGCCCGTTCCATATTGATGCGTGCCAGCCGTGCCCGTTCTGTGCGGGCGGAGTCTCTGGCGGACAGGTATTCCTGTTTCAGGGTTTTAAAAAGGGGAAGTACGGGTTGTATCTCGCGGAGGAAGGGGCCCAGCTTTCCGTTTACGGCCTGTTGCAGGGCGTGTGTGTAGAAGCTGTCTGTGGCTGCTTCGGTGTGTATGCTGAAGTGGTGTCGCTGTGAGGCCTCGGGGTAGGATTTCTCGGATTCAATGTTGTTCAGGAGGCGGGAGGGCAGGGTGTATCCGTACCGTTGTCCGGCGGCATATCTCAGGTATGCCTTTGTGAGCTGGTATTCCAGCCGGCCCATCAGCCGGTTGATGTCTTCCTGGCTTCCTTCTCTGTTCCTGAGGTTCCGCAGGTCCTGTTCTATCCTGTCAATGCCGAAGCTGGACGGGCTGAATCCTTCTTCCCCTACATTTCTCAGAAAGGAGAGGAGGGTATCGGCGTTTTCTCCTACGCCGTGACGGTTTATCCATACGAAGTGTCCGCGCCCGGAATAGTATCTGCGGGTGTAGGAGTCAGCATACATTTTAGGTTCTTCCTGTGTGAACTCTCCGATGGTGTTGCGTATATGACGGCTTTTCAGGCTGTATTCGGGAAGTATCCATTCCTGTATGTCCTTCATGAGCACAATATGCTCCTGCCTGCCATTTTCCTGGCAGGAAACGAATAGGGCGATAAGGGGGATGAGGATAGAATGCTTAGGCAGGAAGGCTTTCATCGAATGGAAATCTTACGCACTACCTTGCCAATCTTTACCAGATAGCAGCCCTTGGGCAGGTTAACGGAATAGGTCTTTCCTGTAGATTCCGTCTTTATGGTAGTGATTTTAGCGCCTGTAAGATTGAAGACTTCTATATCCTCGCCGTTGGTGCCGGAAACACGTACAGTATTTCCGTTGACCACAATGGTTACTGTGGATACCGTAGTCTCAATGGGCTCGTTATCCGCGTATTCCATTGCGAATGCCGGTCCGAAAACCAACATCATGGGCAGTATTATGAATAGAATTTTCTTCATTTTATAATCATTCCTAACGCAAAGTTACTGATTTTATTTTATTGCGGCAAACTTTTCAGGCGAAAAATAATGAAAAAGGCTCTATTTTTCTATAATTTAAGCGTCAAACCCTCGTTGGCGAGTATTGTTTGCGGGAAAATGGCGGTTGCTTCCGCCAGTAGGGCCGCTTCGTCACTGACTCTTGCGCTGAAGTGTCCGATGCACAGTTTTCCTGCCTGCGATTCCCTGGCTATGGCGGCTGCCTGCGAGGCTGTGGAGTGCAGGGTTTCCTGTGCCCGTTTGGACAGTTCCTCAGGGTAGGTGGCTTCATGATACAGTAGGGTGACGTCCTGTAGCAGTCCGGTGAGTTCGGGAAGGTATGCCGTGTCAGAACAATAGGCGTATGAACGTGCTTTGTCTGCCGGTGTTACCAGGCGCTCGTTGGGGATGACGGTGCCGTCTTCGGCAGTCCATGAGGCTCCGGCCTTGATGTTGTTGATCTGCGAGAAGGGGATGTTGAAGGCTTCTATCATCTCGCGTCTGATATGGGGCAGGGGCTGGGTTTCCCTGAAGAGGAATCCTGAGCAGGGTACCCGGTGTCTCAGGGGGATGCTCCATACGGTTACGCTGCGGTCCTTATATATTATATTATGTACGCGTGTATCTATGGGATGGAAGATAATCCGGAAGGTGATGCCTTCGCAGTATATGCGTATGATGTTGTCCAGAAATTCCCGCAGTTGCTGCGGGCCGTGGATGTGCAGCTCGGCTGTTCTGCCCAGCAGGGCCATGGTGCTGATGAGTCCGGGCAGGCCGAAGACGTGGTCACCGTGATTGTGGGAGATGAAGATGTGCCCGATACGTGCCATGGGCAGACGCATCTTCTGCAGCTGTGTCTGTGCCCCTTCGCCGCAGTCTATCATGTAGTATTTCCCCCGGATATTGACTATCTGGGAGCTGGGCAGGTGCCTGAGTGTGGGCTTGGCTGATCCGCATCCTAATATGCTGACTTCAAAAATCTCCATCTCTGTTTTTCCGGGGTAATATCTGTGTCTGTTCTGAATTTGAAAAGGGGCAGCTTTTTTACTTGCTGCCCCTTCGTTAGTGTGATTTGCAGGTTTGCGCTGTGATTATTCGCCAGCCTGCATCTTAGCCTTCAATGCTGCCAGTGCATCCAGGTCGCCCAGGGTTGTGCTTGCAGCCTGGTTCTGGATGGTGGGAGTCTCCTCCTTACGGGCGTTTGTACGCTTGGTAGCCTTCTTAGCCTCACGAGCCTCGGCACGCTGAACATCTTCGTAGATGCGGCTGTGGCTGAGGATGATGCGCTTGCTCTCCTTGTTGAACTCGATAACCTTGAACTGCAGCTTCTCGTTGAGCTGAGCCTGGCTACCGTCTTCCTTAACAAGGTGCTTAGGAGTAGCGAAGCCCTCTACGCCATACTCGAGCTGGATAACAGCGCCCTTGTCGAGCATCTCAACGATAGTACCCTCGTGGATGCTATCCTGAGTGAATACTGTCTCGAATACGTCCCAAGGATTCTCCTCCAACTGCTTGTGGCCGAGAGAGAGACGACGGTTGGTCTTGTCAATCTCCAGTACGCAAACCTCGATCTCTGCACCAATCTGAGTGAACTCGCTGGGGTGCTTAACCTTCTTGGTCCAGCTGAGGTCGCTGATGTGGATAAGACCGTCAACACCTTCCTCAATCTCAACGAATACACCGAAGTTGGTGAAGTTGCGAACCTTGGCAGTGTGCTTGCTGCCGATGGGGTACTTCTCCTCGATGTTCTCCCAGGGATCATCCTTAAGCTGCTTGATACCCAGAGACATCTTGCGCTCTTCGCGATCCAGAGTCAGGATAACTGCCTCTACCTCGTCGCCTACCTTCATGAAGTCCTGAGCGCTGCGCAGGTGCTGGCTCCAGCTCATCTCTGAAACGTGGATCAGACCCTCTACACCGGGAGCGATCTCAACGAATGCTCCGTAGTCAGCCATAACAACTACCTTACCCTTAACGTGGTCGCCAACCTTCAGGTTAGCATCCAAAGCATCCCAAGGATGAGGAGTCAACTGCTTCAGACCCAGTGCGATGCGCTTCTTCTCGTTATCGAAGTCAAGGATAACAACGTTGATCTTCTGATCCAGCTCAACGATTTCCTTGGGATCGTTAACGCGGCCCCAGCTGAGGTCTGTAATGTGAATAAGACCGTCTACGCCACCCAGGTCGATGAATACACCATAAGAGGTGATGTTCTTAACAGTACCCTCGAGTACCTGACCCTTCTCGAGACGACCAATAATCTCTTGCTTCTGAGCCTCGAGCTCTGCCTCGATGAGAGCCTTGTGGCTTACTACAACGTTCTTGTAGTCCTGGTTGATCTTAACAACCTTGAACTCCATAGTCTTACCTACGAAGATATCGTAGTCGCGGATGGGCTTAACGTCGATCTGTGAACCGGGCAGGAAGGCCTCGATGCCGAATACGTCGACAATCATACCACCCTTTGTGCGGCACTTAACGTAACCCTTAATAATCTCTTCCTTCTCCAGAGCCTCGTTTACACGATCCCAGCTGCGGCTAGCGCGAGCCTTCTTGTGAGAAAGAATCAACTGACCCTTCTTATCTTCCTGATTCTCGATGTAAACCTCTACGGTGTCACCTACCTTCAGGTCGGGGTTGTAGCGGAATTCGCTTGCAGGTATGATACCATCGCTCTTGAAGCCGATGTTAACTACTACCTCGCGCTTGTTCATTGCGATTACAGTACCATCAACTACATCGTGGTCATTTACCTTGTTCAGAGAGCCATTATAGGCCTCTTCTTGAGCCTCGCGGCTTGTTTCAGTTTTGCTGTCACCATTGGCATATGCTTCCCAATCGAAGTCTTCCAGAGGTGCAACGTTTTTCAAATCTGCCATACAGATTAATTAAATGTTAATAATAAAATTAATAAACTCGGGGTGCAAAGGTACAAAAAAAAGAAAGAGCAACGGTTCTTTGTCGTCCCTTTTACCTTATTATAATAAGGTTTTTAAAGTTATTTAACAAAATCAAGAACGTTATTGCCTTCTTTCGCCTCATTATTTTCACGAAATCCGGTTTTGTCCAATTCTTATGCAGCTGCTATTTCCGCTGATAATCAGCTCTTTTCTATAACAAATGTGACGTTATAACCCTTTTGTGGAGAATCTGCCAAACAGAGGGTCATACCCTGCATCATCAGGATGAAAGAATCAGTTAATCATTGTGTTAAGTTAGTTTTAAGGTAAAAAAAAGAAAAGAGAAGCCCCTGCGTTGAGAAACGTGGGGGATTTTTTTTGTATTTTGCATACTAATCTGTACTTTTGCAGAAAGAAATACAAAAGAACAGGAATATGAAATTCGTCAGTTGGAATGTAAATGGCCTGAGAGCCGTAGTGGCTAAGAACTTTAAGGAAGTGTTTGAAGGACTGGATGCAGATTTCTTCTGCCTGCAAGAGACGAAGATGCAGGAGGGACAACTGGATTTGCAGTTCCCTGGATATCAGTCATACTGGAACTATGCCGAGAAGAAAGGCTACTCCGGAACGGCCGTCTTTACCAAACATCACCCCCTGAATGTTACCTATGGCATTGGTATTGCTGAGCACGATACGGAAGGACGTGTGATAACACTGGAGATGCAGGATTTCTATCTGGTCTGCGTATATACACCCAATAGTCAGGACGGACTGAAGCGCCTGGGTTACCGTATGAAATGGGAGGATGATTTTCGTGCCTATCTGCTCCAACTGGATGCTAATAAACCTGTCATCGTCTGCGGTGATATGAATGTGGCACATCAGGAGATAGACCTGAAGAATCCCAAGACCAACCATATGAATGCAGGCTTTACCGATGAGGAACGCGAGAAGTTCACACAGTTGTTGGCTGCCGGCTTTACGGATACGTGGCGTACCCTGAATCCCGAGGTAAAGGAAGTTTATTCGTGGTGGAGCTATCGTTTCCAGGCTCGTGCCAAGAATACGGGGTGGCGTATTGACTATTGGCTGGTATCGAACCGTCTATTCCCCAAGGTCACGGAAGCCAAGATTCATACGGACATCATAGGTAGTGACCACTGCCCGGTTTCTATGGAGTTGAGAATTGAGAATTGAAAATTATCCGCTAACCGCTAACCGCTAACCGCTCAACGGTAAACAGTAAACCAACTTACCAACTCAAAAACTTACAAACTCAAATTGCTATCTCTGAATAGCAAGCCGCATACTTATCCGCAATTTCTCTGTATGGAAATTTGCGGATTTGTTGTTTCTTCTTACATTTGTGATGATAGAAATATAAATTAACCAACACCTTGGAGAGAAAGCGTCCTCTCCATATATGCCATGAAAATGAAAAAAAATATACTGTTGCTTGCTATTCCCGTCACCATTGGGATGGGATTCATGCTGACTGGGTGCTCTGATACGTACTCCAGAGATGATGATGGCCCTACCACTCAGGCCGACTTTAACCTGACACAATCATCCGATTTTATTTACTATTCAGCAACTACCCTTATTGGGTCTACAATAGGAACACGTGCCAACGATGCCAGTGGCAATATTTGGTATCAGACGTGGCAACGCCCTGTTAATATTACTGACGAGGAGCGTGCTAAGGTTGCTGAGGAATTCGGTAAGGTACGCGAGGGTGCCAAGAACTCGGTTTCTGTAACATGGAAGAATATTTGGGTCCAGCAGGTGTATAAAGGCCAGACAACCTATACCGATGGTTTTAATAACAACATCGGCCTGGGTTCCGATGATATGGACATGCTCTCTGTATTCAATAATCTGAAGACGGAGGTTATCAGCTGGTGGCCCTACGAGGAGAAAACCACAGAATATGAGGGGCAGTACGAGTTCATCTGGAACTTTAATAATGGTAACAACACGATGACATATACTGACGATGTTACCCATCAGGAGTATTATGGTACAATGCTGGTGAAAAATGTAGGCACCGACGGACGTGATGAGCAGTTTTCCTACTATAATAAATTGGACAATAAGTACCATTATGAGTACATCATCCTAAAGATTGACGGCTCTTATTACATCGGTTTCGACTTCTATGCTCACGGCACAGATGTGAATCCTTATAGCAAGAATCAGGATGTAGAACGCGACTGGGTGTTTGATGACTGGATTATTAAGGTCTCTCCGGCACAGCCCATCAACGGCGAACAGGAAGATACTGATCTGCACGAAACCACAGAAGGACCTGCCAATCCTGAGGATCCAGGCCTGCGGAAGGGTGAGGTAGAGGTGAACCTGAGCATGAATGCCGTTCGTGACGAGAACGACTATATCTTTACCAAATTATCACTTCACATTCGTGATACAACGGATCTGGAAGTTTTCATCCCCGTGACGCCTGAATACTATTGCGAGGCTGACGATATGGATATTGTCCTCTCGCATCAACAGGGGATTGAGATGCACAGTCCTCAGCCTGACCGCATCGAATATGAGGTAAACGGCTATATGATAGTTGCTACGGTAAGCTATGAGGCTTCCGGTATTAGAATCAAGACGGAGGGCATGGTACCTGAGGTGCTGAAGTTCCTGCGTGATTCGTATGCTGATGGCCTTACCATTCAGATATGGAACTACTACAACACCTATGCGTTGGAGAAGGGAAGGGCCGAGCTGAAAAAAATGCTGGACAAGAGCACTATTACCTTTAAGATAAAGCCTGAGAACTACGTTAATGCCATAGTGGAGGACAATCCGCTGGACTGCGTGGTGACGGCTAACCTTTAATCACTTTCCGGTATTCGCTTTCAAAGTTAGGAGTGAAGATGTCCTTGCCCAGAGAGGCTTCTATCTCTGCAATGGACCAGAATCGACCGCCATCTGTCTCTTTGCTGGGATGGATGGCGCTGTCGTATGTAGTACGGAAAGGGAATACGAGTTCGCGTTCGCGTTCAGACTGGAAGACGTAATGGGGTAGGGCTTGAGGATTGAAATCGGTAATCCCCAATTCTTCTTGAACTTCACGGCGAAGTGCGTCCTGGATGTTCTCGCCCAAATCTACGTGTCCTCCGACGGCTGTGTCCCACTTATCGGGTTGAATGTCTTTCCAGGCGGGGCGCTTCTGAAGGTACAACTGCCCCTCGGAATTAAAAACATGCAGATGCACAACGGGATGCAACAACATACTGCCGTTATGGCATTCGCCACGTGTGGCGGCTGAAAGGATATTGCCCTCTTCGTCTACAATGGGGAATAACTCCTGACTGTTATCTTTACCTTCTGCTATCATGGGATAAGGAGTGAACTGTCACCGTAACTAAGGAAACGAAAATCGTGCCCTAGGGCGTAATCGTAAATCTTGCGCCAGTTGCCGTTCACAAATGCACTGACTAAAAGGAGCAGTGTGCTTTGCGGCTGGTGGAAGTTAGTTACCATCATCTGCACAATGTGGAACTTGTAACCAGGGGCGATGATAATCTGCGTGCTGCTGTGCAAGACATCAAGGTGGTGTTTCTGCATGTAATGCTGAAGGGAAGTAAGAGACCCCACCTCCATCCCCTCCCGAGGGAGGGGCGATAAATTAGTCTCCCCTCGGGGAGATTTAGAGGGGGTCGAGAATTGAACCTCATATGGCATCCACTGTTCAACGTGCAGTTCTTCTGCATCGCCGGTATCCTTTCCTGCGTTCATCAGTTGCTGGGCTTTGATGCCCATATAATAAAGACTCTCGAGGGTGCGGACGCTGGTGGTGCCTACGGCTATGGCTTTACCTTCGTGGGCAATCAATTTCTGGATGGTTTGCAGACGTACGGCAATATGCTCGGTGTGCATCTCATGATCTCCAATCTCTTCGCTCTTAACAGGCTTGAAGGTGCCGGCTCCTACATGAAGTGTCAGTTCCTCGCGTTCTATGCCGTGTGCGTCCAGGTCGGTCAATACCCGCTCGGTGAAATGGAGTCCTGCCGTCGGGGCTGCCACGGATCCTTTAATCTTAGAGTAAACGGTCTGATAGGTACGAAGGTCACTCTCTTCTGTCTTACGGTTAAGATACGGAGGGATAGGCAGTTCACCCAGTGATTCCAACACCTCAGAGAAGGCGAAGTTACCCTCCCAACGAAAACGGATTTCATAGCTGGTACCATGAGGGGCTACACGCTCGGCTGTGATGGTGTAGGAGGTTCCGTTGATCTGAAACTCGCCATAGAGCAGGCCTTCCTTCCACTTCTTGGAATTACCTACCAGACAATACCATGAACATTCTGAAGTTGCTATGAAGTTTTCCTGATATTCTATGGGAGAAGCCGGTTCCAGTAGGAATACCTCGATTAGCGCACCTTGTACCCCCTGCTGGGTGGATAATTTGCGGAAATGCAAACGTGCCCGAATCACCTTGGTGTTATTAAAAACCATAAGGGCTCCCTTGGGAAGGTACTGGGGCAAGGAACGGAAACAGTCTTCCGATACCTCTCCACTCTTGTATACCAACAGCTTGCTGCTGTCGCGCTCTGGAAGGGGAAATTTTGCTATGCGTTCATCAGGCAACGGATAGTTGTAATCCCTGATTTGTATCTCTTTAGTATTCATTTACATTAAATTTTGTGCAAAATTACAAATAAAAATGCTAATTTTGCATTCAAAAAAGAAAAAAGAGCATGGATTTTAAGTTAGAGGTATGCTGTGCCGACCTGCCAAGCCTGCGTGCTGCTGTTGCTGGCGGAGCACATAGGGTGGAGTTGTGCCAAGCCCTTGATGTGGACGGACTTACCCCATCAGCCGGTATGATTGAAATGGCAGTGAACAGCGGTGTTGCTGTACATGTGCTTATCAGACCCCGAAGTGGTAACTTTGTGTATTCCGAGGATGAGGTAGACTGTATGATTTACGACATACAGATAGCTCGAAAGTTGGGCGCACAGGGTGTGGTAATAGGAGCCTTGACACCAGAAGGCGACGTTGATATTCAGGCATGTCATCGTATGGTGGAAGCTGCAGGAGACAGTATGCACGTTACCTTTCACCGTGCTTTTGATGTGTGTCGTAACCCGGAAGAGGCTCTGCTGGAAATCTATGCCTTAGGATGTGACCGCGTTCTTACCAGCGGACAAGCTGGAAGCGCAGAAGAAGGTATTGACCTGTTGAGAAAACTGGTTACGGAGAGTAAGCAGTTTGAACGAAGAAAAGGATGTGGCGTACGGGGTAGCTACATTTGTATTATGCCTGGAGCTGGCGTTTCACCCCAGAATGTAGCCCGTATCATAAAAGAAACGGGAGCCACAGAAATCCATGGCTCCCTTAGAAAGAACGGTCATACCGACGCGGTAATGGTGCACGAGACTATTTCTCGTTTATCATCAGCTGTCGGATGACACTCATAATCTGATCAACAATTCCTATTGTATATCCCTGCTGGAACCACACTACGCGATTAAAGGTATCTGCCATCATAAGAATGGGTAATTCCTGGCTGCCGTGTGTGAGTTCCTGGATGTGCATTGCCTCGGCGGTTTCGGGGTCAGCTACGCCAAAGATAAAGTTATCCGGCAGGTCGTCGAAATCTCTGCGGTGCGAGCGGAAAGACTGCAGTTCTTCCTGTGTGGGGAATAGCATCACAAACAGATGAGGCCACTGTGAGAGATAGATATTTGCCTCTTCGCACTCGTGCAGAATATGAGCGCTGGGCTCGTGATTATCGCGAATGAGTGCTACGATATAATAGCCACGTCCTGTGCTTTCAAGCAGGGTCTTATGCACACCCTTATAGTTGGTAAAGTAATTCTCGCAGTTGAAACTGCCTATTACACGCAACTCGTTAGCGTTGTCGCGTAACTTAAGTGGCTGCTTCTGTGTGGCATCAGCCTTCACACCAAAAAACTCCAGATGTGCCAGCACACTGCCGTTTGCCATGCGGGTTCCGGAAACCAACAGATACTGTCCAGCATCTACCTGAACACCCTTGGCGAAAGTGTCTTTCCAAGTTGCTTCCTCTGGGAATTCCTGTAGCGAAAGTGTACCGTTCTGCAGACGAGACAGACTGAAATGTGAGTAATAAGAGGGGTTCTCCTTGATTCTGTAATCGGAATAGACAAGACACAAGGTTCCCTGTGATGCTGAATCCTCTTCGGTTGAGCCGAAGTGCACATCATGCCATAAAGATTCATTATCAGCCCACTGTACCTTACCTGTTACTTCATCAATACGAGCTGCTATACCTGCACTGCGGCATGCGGCGACAAAGAAAATGTCACGACTATGAGCATCGGTGGTGCGATGGCGATAAACGCCTTCGGGGTTCATACAGAGTTTCTGTGGATTGTGTGAATTGTCCACGCTGATGCTGTCTTTTATCCATTGGATAATCGCTGTGGCATCTTTTCCGGCAAAGGCTTGGCCCAGTACCTTGCGGTAGGGAGTAAGCATCTCGTTACTGATACGGGGTGCCAAGATATACTGTTTCCAAAGTGGAGAGTCAGACTCTGGCGTATTATCAGTTACATCGGTCAAAACCTCTACGGAAATATCGCAAAGGTCTTTTGGACGTAGGGTGCTGATGACATCCTTCCCGTTCTTGTGCGACTGGAAGTCTTTTATCACCTGCCAGTTCTGGCGTGCAGCCTTCAGGTCTTCCTCCTTACTGAAAGCCTGTTCCATATAGGCATTGCGCAGGCTATCTTCGCGATGCAGTCGCATTCTGTTAGTACGTTGCTGCGTGTCTGAAAGATCAGGTACATATTCCTTGGAAGGAGGTGGCACCAAATCTAAATCGAGTGATCCTGTAAAACTGTCGTCTTTATCAATCACAACCGTTACAGAATCCATTTGACCTACGCTGGCTTTCTCGAATCCGAAAAGACCGTCTTTGCTGGTCCATACAATCAGGTCGCCTTTGCCGCATCCCAGCCAAGTATGTCCTTTCTCATCAGTCTGCTTAGAGACCAAAGTGTACAATTCTGCATAGTTGTAAAGGCGGAAATCAACTTTGGCATCTTGTAGCGGAGCTCCTTCTGCATCTACCACCTTGACAGTGATGGTATCCGTTTCGGCATAGTTGGAGGTGACGTTTATCTCTGTGTAGCATGCATTACGGCTGACTACATCCTCAGGACCGTCATAGTTGCCAAAAACCTTTGTGTGCATGAGCATACCACGAGAGGCAGGCTCGTTGAACCAACCCATATTCAGCACGGGCATTGGCTCGCAGGCTCCCAGAAAGTACCATCGGCCGTTTACCCAAGCCTCTACCCAGGCATGGTTGTCATCTGTATGAGCCCAGCGTGGGGTATAAACCTGACGGGCAGGAATGCCAACGGCACGTAGTGCAGCAACGGTGAAGGTGCTTTCCTCGCCACATCGACCAGTTGCCGATTGCATGGTTACGAGAGGTGATTTTGTTCGAGCATCAGAGGGGGCATACGTAACATGTTCATGACACCAGTGGTTTACCTCCAGCACGGCATCATACATGTTCTTATTCTTTACCCTGTCCCTTAAAGCGTCATAGAAGACGATGCGCGACGAGTCGAGGTTCTCGTTGTTGACACGCAACGGAAGTACGAAGTGTTTCCACTCGCGCTCGGGAACTTTCTCGCCCCAAGGCATTTCCTGACGTGCTTTCAATGAAGCACGGATATTAGCCTCCCAGAACTCGCGGGGGTAGTCTACACTATCGGGCAGCGGCATGCTGGCATACAGAAAGTCGAGCGCCTCCTGTACCTCTTGTTCCGAGTGGTTACTGCACCCTGTCGTAAAAACCATGAGGAGCCCTATAGATAAGGCTCCCCACAATGTATGATTTTTATTTCTCATATACGTTATTTACTGAGCGTACATATCAACAATAAGCTCGCCAAACAGCGTGTTTGCCCATGCAAACCAAGAACGTGTGAAGTCCTTCGCATCGTCTTTGTTGAAAGATTCGTGCATGAAGCCTGTATCACCGTCGGTCTTAAGAATCTGCTGAACGCACCATTCCTTCTCGGCACGGTCGTTGGTAGTGAAGGCTTTCATTACCAAACTCATAGGCCAAGGCTTGTTCAGACCGCAGTGAGGACCACCGATACCTTCACCAGCCTTACCCTTGAAGAAGTATGGATTGTCCTCGCTCCAGACAAACTTGCGGGTGTTCTGGTAGATGGGATCGTCAATAGACACATCTGTCAGATAGGGAAGACAGAGCAGAGAAGGAGCGTTAGAGTCGTCCATCAGAAGAGCTGAACCGTATCCATCCACCTCGAAGGCATATATTTTACCATACTTGGCATGCTCCACTACGGCATACTTCTGCAGAGCCTCTTCCACTTGTGTTGCCATGCGGCGGCAATCACTTGCCAGTCCGTACTCCTTATTTACATCATTCAAGATGATGGCAGCCTTGCGCAGAACGCTTACAGCAAAGAAGTTGCTGGGAACCAGATAGGGGAAGATGGTACTGTCGTCGCTGGGACGGAAAGCACTGGCAATCAGACCGCAAGGTTTACCGGGATGACCGTAACCTTTGTTAGAGCGTGTGTCGTGCAGAGCTTCTGTCTTGCGGGTGAAGCGGTAGTTGGTGATGGGGCCGTTCCAGTTCTGCTGGTCCTGGAAGACATGCAGAATCTCACGTACAACCTGAAGCCACTTCTCGTCGAAGATGCTTGTGTCGCCTGTCTGCTGCCAGTAGGCATAAGCAAGGCGCAGGGGATAGCAGAGCGAGTCAATCTCGTACTTACGCTCGTGCAGTTCCTTCTTCATCTTTGTGTTGTCCGACATCCAATGACCGTTTTCGATAGCCTTGATGTTGAAAGCATTGGCGTATGGGTCGATGAGGATGCTGGCGAACTGACGGCGGATGACACCACGAATAAGGTGACGCAGAGGTTCGTCCTTGTTCACATAACGCAGATAGGGCCAAACCTGTGCAGCACTGTCGCGCAGCCACATGGCTTCTATATCACCAGTGATAACGAAGGTGTCATCATCACCGCTCTCGTTACTATACCATACCGTTGTGTCAAGGGTGTTGGGGAAGCAGTTCACGAACATCCAGTATAACTTGGGGTCAATAGCGGTAAGCTTCGACTTAAGGTCGGTAATTTGCTTCTCAATAGCTTCGCTGCGGAAGAGACGCTTCTCGGGCGCAGGACGCAGGTCTTTGATGGTTGACTGTGCAGCTACTTCCTGCTTCTTTGCAGGCTCGGGCATTGCATAATTCGTGGCGCTGAAGGCGGACATTGGTACCCCCATCAGCAGGGCTAACATAATTTTCTTCATTGTTATTTTGTTTTTTCGTTATTACGTTATTTTGTCATGTAAACATCCAGTACACCACCGGCCATAATCTGGTCGTGTGTGATGGTTGTGCCCTTCAGCTGCTTGCCGTTCAGGACATACTTCTTAACGTAAATAGCCTTCTGGCTGCCACCATGTGTGCGGATGGTAAAGCTCTTGTTGTCACCTACGGGGATAACAGCCTCCTCAACGATGGGAGAACCCAACTGATAAACACCACCGCAAGGCTCAACCTGATAGAGGCCCAAAGCTGAAAGAATATACCATGCGGACATCTGGCCAACATCCTCGTTACCGCAGAGACCTGCAGGCTGATCGGTGTAAAGCTCGTCCATCACGTAGCGAACCCATTTCTGAGTTTTGCGTGGCTGACCAGCATAGTTGTACATATACAAAACGTGGTGGCTGGGCTCGTTGCCGTGAGCATACTGGCCAATCAGACCAGAGATATCGGGAGCTGCGTCATCGCCCAGGTCGCTATCGGCTGCCAAAAGGGCATCCAGGTGATCGCCCAGGCCCTTATCGCCACCCAGCAGACTGGCCAGACCCTTTACATCGTGGGGTACCAGGAAGGTGTACTGCCAGGGGTTACCCTCGGTATAGTCACGAGTCTGACGATTAGGGTTGAAGTTCTCGGGCAGGGGACGGAACTCACCCTTCATATCCTTGGCACGCATACACTTAACACGTGCATCCCACAATATCTTGTAACCCTGACTCAGGTTGTAGAAACGAATGCTGTCTTCCTTGTGTCCCAACTTACCTGCAACCTGAGCGGCAGCCCAAGCGGCAATGTAGTATTCCATGCTCTTGGCAACAGACTCACTCTCGCGGCCGTCATAGGGAAGGTAACCCAGTTCGGCCAGATAATCCTTGCCACGCAAGGGAACACGACGGTTCTTTGCGTATTCTGTGGGCAGCATGCTAGCCTTAATAGCCTCGTACATTTTCTCGGCATCGATATCTGTGCACTCGTTCTTCAGGATGATGTCAGCCAGAACGGGAACAGCAGGCTCGCCAACCATACAATAGGTATCGCAACTTACCAAGTGCCATACGGGCAACTCGCCCCACTCGTAGTACATATTCATCATCGTGTGTGCGTAGTCGCGCATACGGTCTGGCATAATAAGGGTTGCCAGAGGATGTGCAGCACGATAGGTGTCCCAGAGGCTCCAAGTGGTCAGGTTCGTGAAATCTGCACCACGATGAACCTTAGCATCACAACCCATATAGTCGCCTGTTACATCGTTCCAAATCTGAGGAGCTACCATGTAGTGATACATGGCGGTATAGAAGATGGTGCGCTCGCGCTCTGTGCGGAAGGTTGCCTTAATGCGACCCAACTGCTTGTCCCAAGCTTGGCTGGCAGCATCGGCAATCTCGTTGAAGTTAAAGCCGGGCATCTCGGTGTTCATGTTGATAAGTGCGTTTGCTTCGCTGGTGGGAGAAATAGCCACCTTGGCCAAAACCTGGTCACCAGGACCAACCTCGAACGTAGCCTGGCCATACTTGGCATTTACGCCTTCGGAAAGCCAGTAGTGCATGGGATGGCTGAAACGGATGCAGAAGAATACTTTCTGGTCAGAAGCCCATCCTGCGCTGCGGCGATAGCCCATCAGTGTATAGTCGTCTATCTGAATAGCTCTTGCCTCGCGTGTGTCATCACCAATGGTGTTCTCCAGGTCAATGATGATGCGTGCGTTGTTGCTACCCTTGGGATAGGTAAAGCGGTAAAGAGCTACACGCTCTGTTGCTGTTACCTCAGCCTTAATGCCAAAGCGATCCAGCACTACGCTATAGTAGCCGGGAATTGTAACCTCGGTCTCGTGGCGGTAATCGCTGGCCAAACCTTTACGAGACATCTCTAGCTCGCCATAGGCAGGCATCAAAGAGATATCGCCCAGGTCGCCACAACCGGTACCGCTAAGGTGCATCTGGGCAAAGCCGATAATCTGCTTGCCGCTCTCGTGGTAACCAGAGCACCAGTCCCAACCCTGCTCAATCTGAGTAGGACCGGCATTTACCATACCGAAGGGAACATTAGCACCTACAAAAACATGACCGTGGTCACCTGTACCAATACGTGGATCAACGTACTTAGCAAGGTTGTCGGCGGTTGCTGTCATACTCAAGAGCAAGCCGACAAATAAGAGTTTACTTTTCATTGAAATTGGATGTTTTTTCTATTAAAGTTTATAATATTTGGTTCAAAGTTGGCGCAAAGTTACGAATAAGCGAGAGAAAAGCAAAAGAAAAGCCGTTTTTTTTCTTTTCTTTTCCGAACCGAAAGAGCAGCGAGGGCCATAGAAAGCCTACTTTCATTTGGCCGAGTCGCGTTTGAGGTCGACGAAGTCAGCGAAAGTAACGTTGTCTCCCATTCACCTACTCTCTGTACAGTTCCTACACGCTGCCTACACTAATAGGCATTTTTTAATGTAAGTGTATCCGTTTAGACGCCTTTCTGAGACATTTTTCATCACTTTCCATGCCCTTGGAAAAATTTTTTCCATGGGGTGTTGTGCTTTGGATTTTGTAATTAACGGATTATCAGCTATTTGTAATATCTCATAGATTCTGAACTTTCCATAGGGTAACTGACATGGCATTTAAAATAATGTTGTAACTTTGCCACCGGGAAATGAAAAAATACAGTAATCATGTATGCCAGAACATTATACATATTTATTTTAGGCGTCCTGCTGATGGCTTGTAGCCGACAGGAGGAGACGACGTCACAGACGGCAGCAGCGTGTCTGGAGGAGGCAGAGGCTGCTTTGGCCAACGACAGCATCCGTCAGGGTGAGACCTTGCTGCGGAAGGCTATCCAACTGGCGGAAGAGTCTGAGGATTGGCATACCAATTACATCGCGTACCAGCGATTGGCGCAAGCCTTGTCGCAGAGCAACCCAGAGAAGGCTTTGCAACTGATGAAGAAATCCCTTGCCATTTATGAGAAGCATCCCGACGATGAGCACAATTATGTTATCCTGCTCGATTATGCAGGAACTTACGCTGCACAAGTGGCTTTCACCACAGATGGTTCATACGACGAGGCACTCGATTACACCCGTCGTGCCTACGACATTGCAGCGACTCTTCTCCCTCCTTCGGGGGGAGACCGAGAGAGGGGGTTCGATCTGATGTGCCAGACACTTACCAGCCTTGCAAACATTGCTTGGGCCATGGAAGACTATCGTCAGGCACTCGATTACGCTCATCAGGCTGAATCAGTAGCGACTACCGACCTGAGGCCTGGCATACTACAAGTGTTGGCTCGTAGTTACCTCAGCCTTAACATGCTTGATTCGGCGGAAATAGCCTATCGACAGATTGAGGCAGGCAATGATGTTCACATGGCTTATATTGTGAAGAGCAACCTTGCCAGGATAGCGCTCCGACGGATGGGAGCCACACAGTTGGAAGACAGCATAGCAGAAGCCTTCGGACAGATAGAGGGCTTCTATTACAAGGCCCTTGAACAGAAGGATGAGTACTATCAGGAAACGTTGTGTCAGGAAATGGAGAACCAGCGGCTGGAATGCCGTTCACAGATTTATGGACGAACGCTCCTGATTGCCATTATTGCAGTCATTATCATCATCTTCGTAGCGGTGATAGCGCTTCGCTATCGTATCCGTATGCTTCGTCAGCAACGGGAATACGAGCAATCGAAACTGGAAAACGAACTGCTCATGCAGGAACAGGAGAAACGTCAACTCCTGCAGGAGGCTGAACATCAGAGAATCCTGTTGCATCAGGCAAACGAAGTAGTGTCTTTCCTACAGAATTTTATTCTCGAACGTACAGAGGTGATGAAGAAGCTCAACAAAGGTGGCGATTCATTCATCTATCTCAGCCCGAATGAATGGAGCGAGATAGAACGAACGCTTAATGCCATCGATAACAATCGCTTTGCCAACATCCGTGAGCAGTACCCCAATATGCAGGAAGACGATATCCGCCTGTGTCTTCTCACGAGACTTGGCATCAGCAATCGTGCCATCGGAAACATCTACTGCATCTCCATCTCTGCCGTTCAGCATCGCAAGCTCAAGCTGAAGAAAGATGTATTTGGAGAAAGTAACCCAGACATCACGCTGGAACAGATATTGACAAATTAACAAAACTTGACAGATATGAAACGAACATTACTATTTATGACGTGCGTGCTGGCATCTGTTATGATGTATGCACAAGAGGAGTCAAACGAATATCGTCCCTTAGTTGTGGAGGGGAAGCATTGGACTTACGACAACTTCATGCCTTTGCGTCCAGCTAAGTACGATCACTATTATTGGTATGATTTAAAAGGAGACACCCTGATTTCTGGGAAGAAATGCCTAAAGATGTACTCTGAGAATTTGGCCAATGATAGTGTCGTCAGATATGTGGGCGCCCTGTACGAGGAAAGCAAGAAGGTGCATTGTTTCTATCCAGGAAAAGATAAGGCAGAACTGTTATACGACTTCGACTGCAAGGTGGGCGATACGCTTCATATTGATGGGAGTCGTTTACTTGTTAAAGATATTCGGACGGAGGATAATGGTGGCATTGCCATCAAGAAGTACACGCTTTGGGACTATGAGGAAGTTTATGTGGTTTGGATAGAGGGCGTGGGAGCTATGACGGATTTCTTCGAAATGACACCATTACCAGGAAACTACAACAGCCTGAATGCCTGTGAACTGAATGGTGAAAAACTCTATCAGAGGATTGATCCGGATTACACAGAAAAGGACTATCATAAAATGGGCATTGAAGGAAAGCGATGGAACTATATTCACTATTATTTAGACGAGGACGGCGAGCATCGCGCCCCATATTCGTACGTGGTGAAAGGTGATACCGTCATCAGAAGAACCACTTACAAAAAGCTTTGGTATCAGGATGAGAAGTCGGAGCGGCTTGTATGCCTCATTCTTGAACAAGGACGTGAAGTTCTAAAAAGCCTGGATTTTGGTGACAACTCTTATGACGCACCGATTATGAGGTCTTTCTTTGATTTCGGCCGCGATGATTTCGGGAGGGTTTTTACCTGGAATGCAAAGGTGAATACAGGCAATACCAACTGGATGCCCTATGGCGTTGATACCATAGAGGTGAAAGGTCAACCGTTTCGCAGATTTACTTGCCTACAGAAGTATTCGAAGGAAGGCGAAACGCTCACCACGATTGAATACAATGGGGAAGATGTATGGCGTGACATCTGGGTAGAGGGTATTGGCTCGGAAAGCAGCGGTATCGAAGACCAGATTCCATTGCATGAACAGCCAGTGAGAACAACAAGCGATTACACATATTTCGTTTCTTGCGATGAAGGCGGAGAATGTATATTTACAGCATTCGACTTCAATATCCAGACCAAATCTGTCGCTGACATGGCCTACCGTCCATTCATTGAAGAAGGTAAAGTATGGAAGGTGGGAGGCATAGGCTCGGGTAATCCTGTCAATTTGGTTGAGTATTACTACTTCGATGGCGATACTATCATCAATGGAAAAACCTGCAAGCAGATGATGCGCCAGCGATTTGTCACCCCAGATCATCCAGATTATGCGATTATTTCACGATGGCCCTCCCTGAGCTATTTTGGAGCTTGGTACGAAGAGGACAAGAAAGTGTACCTTTGTCCGGAAGAAAGCAAAGAGTTCCGGAAGATGTACGACTTCTCTCTCGAAGCTTATGATACATTGAAGGTTGATGGTGGCCATATTCCTTATGTGATAGGGCCAAGGGAGACTGGAGGATTAAAAGGTTTCAAGGGCGTATATAGAGATATAATGTGGGCATGGGGGGCAAATAGCTATAATACCACATGGCTAGAAGGCATCGGAAACATTGATGGCCCTCCATATAGTGTTTATTTGGGGAAAGAATATCATGCGCTGTTCCTGATGTCATGTACCGTGGGTGATGAAGTCATTTACTTCAGCGACGAATATGAGGACGGAGCCACTCCTGATGTTTTGGAAACAAAGAAAGTCCGCTTCGACTTCACTCATACTGTCAAGACACAGCCAAAAGCACCAAAGAGAAAAGTGGCAGAGAAATCGCTATATGGTGAATACAACGCCCAGCAGTTAGATATCAATTTATCTTCTCTCGAAGATGAATATATGGTACACATTACCAATGCATCAGGCAAAGTCGTTTACGAGAAAACCATCAACGCTGGCAATATCGTTGGCCTCAATGTCGACATCTCCACCTTTGCAGAAGGTTGTTACACCGTATCTGTGGAGAATAGTCGTGAGTCCTTCGTTGGCGAATTCAACTCAAACACGACGGGAATAGAAGAGGTGAGAAGTAAGAGGTTAGAGCCAAGTAATCATTATATCTACAACCTCCAGGGGCAGCGCCTTTCTGACAAACCAGCCAAGGGACTGTACATTCAGAATGGGGTCAAAAGGGTGATTAAGTAAGATGTAATATGGCTGATGTCAGACTGTCAACTTCCTAAATTGATTTTCTTGTTACAAAATGACGGGTTGTGAGATATAATATTGGAGAAGTTTAAGAAATAGATGAAAAATTCTTCATATATTTGCATCAGCAACCTTGAAAATATGCGTAGAATACAGCTTTTCTTGTCATTCGTATTGCTTTCTGTATCTATCTGGGCACAGGACAATTATGTTTTTCCCGAGGATGTCAAACCTCTCATCCTAACACGCTGGGGACAGAATTATCCTTTCAACCTTTTATGTCCCAAAACCACAAATGAAAATGGTGAAAACACCAATATGAAGGCTGGTTGTGGATCTGTAGCTATGGCACAAATAGTAAACTACCACCAATATCCAGCAATGAGCCCCGATAAGGCATACGAATATAATTGGGATTTGATGTATCCCACTGTGACTATAGGCCTAAGGAGAGAAGAGATTGTAGCTGTTGCCAAACTCATCAGCGACTGCGGAGTGTCTTCCCTTACTGATTATGGCGAGAAGACAAGTCAAACTTCTATCTCAAAAATGATGGGAGCCCTTAAACGCCTGTTTAGCTACAGCAACTATATGGCCATTTATGAGCGTTCCCAGTTCACCACTCCTCTGCAGGACAGCCTTTACCGACAACTAATATTTAATGAGCTAAAGGCCCGCAGACCCGTACTATATCGAGCTTATAGCGAGAAGGAAAAGGGTGGGCATCTATTCATCATCGATGGATGTCGTGGCCGGAAGGTACACGTAAATATGGGTTGGGCAGGAGACAGAGATGGGTATTACGACCTAGACGACCTGTCGGGATACAGCCAGCAGCAATGGTTACTTGTGGGTGTGGCAGACACTACCTATAAGGCAGAAACAAAGGAGATGATACTCACCGAGCCGGGCACTCTGAAAACGATTCTTGACAGTCATGAACTATTGACTACACAACATATAAAATTGAGTGGGAAGATGGACAGAAGTGACTTCTCTACCCTTCGCCAAATGTTGAAAACGGGATTATTGCGCACAATAGACATGGAACAGGTGGATTTGGAGCAATTGCCCGACTCTGCATTTTTTGAGTGCACCTATTTGTCGCACTTCGTGGCACCACGTACTATGCAAAATACAGGACAATGGTCCTTCCGCGGCTGCCGCAACCTTAACCGCATAGTTTTTCACGAAGGACTACGTGCTATAGGAAACGCATCCTTTATGGGCTGTAGCAACCTGCTTAGGGTAGAATTACCATCAACCACAACCCAGATAGGGCACAATGCCTTTACCTCATGCTCAACACTGCTCAGTGTTACTCTGCCGGAAGGTATACAAAAAGTAGGACACTATTCATTTTCCTACTGCAATCACCTGTATTCCATCAAATTACCTAAGACACTTCGTAGCATAGGTAAAGAAGTGTTTAAAAGCTGCGAGCGTCTGACCCATGTTCACCTTGACAAAGAGAATCCCTATTTCGTTGTGGACGAGCACAACGAACTAAAAGCCATTGCACAATGAAATCGACGTACTTATGCGGCGAAAACGTTTATAATAATTAAAATGGATGTACTCTGGGTAACCATGATGAAAAAAGCCCTCGACAATCCGATTTTGTTGATTGCCGAGGGCTTGGTATATTATCTATGGAAAGACATTACATCATGCCACCCATGCCACCCATGCCGGGAGCACCGCCCATAGGCATCTCGGGCTTTTCCTCCTTAGCCTCGCAGATTACACATTCTGTTGTCAGGAACATACCTGCAATAGAAGCGGCATTCTCCAGGGCTACACGGGTTACCTTTGCGGGGTCAATGATACCAGAGGCCTTCATGTTCTCGTACTTGTCTTCACGGGCGTTGTAGCCGTAGTCGCCCTTGCCGTTACGAACGTTGTTGACTACTACACTTGCTTCCTCGCCAGCGTTCTCGACAATCTGACGCAGAGGCTCTTCTATAGCACGGCGTACAATCTGAATACCGGTTGTCTCGTCAGCATTAACGCCTGTCAGACCTTCCAATACCTTCTGGGCACGGATGTATGCTACACCACCGCCAGGGATGATACCTTCCTCGATAGCTGCACGGGTAGCGCACAGAGCGTCGTCAACGCGGTCTTTCTTCTCCTTCATCTCTACCTCGCTGGGAGCACCTACATACAGTACAGCTACACCACCGGAGAGCTTAGCCAGACGCTCCTGCAGCTTCTCCTTGTCGTAGTCGCTGGTTGTATTGTTGATCTCGTTCTTAATCTGGTTTACACGATCCTTAATCAGCTCGCTTTCGCCATGACCGTTAACGATAGTAGTATTGTCTTTGCTGACAACAACCTTGTCGCAAGAACCCAGCATTTCCAGAGTTGCCTGCTCCAGCTTCAGACCTGTGTCTTCGCTGATTACCAGACCACCCGTCAGGGTAGCAATATCCTGCAGCATAGCCTTGCGACGGTCACCAAAGCCAGGAGCCTTGACAGCACAGATCTTCAACTGTGTACGCAGACGGTTTACAACCAGTGTGGTCAGTGCCTCGCTATCTACATCCTCGGCAATTACCAACAGAGGACGGCCACTCTGAACGGCAGGCTCCAATATGGGCAGGAAATCCTTCAGGTTGCTGATCTTCTTGTCATAGATAAGGATGTAGGGATTCTCCATTACGCACTCCATCTTCTCTGTGTCGGTAACGAAGTAGGCAGACAGATAGCCACGGTCGAACTGCATACCTTCTACTACGCCAATGGTGGTCTCGCGGCCCTTGGCCTCCTCGATGGTGATAACACCATCCTTGCTAACCTTCTTCATAGCGTCTGCCAGTAACTTACCGATTTCGGGATCGTTGTTGGCACTTACGGTAGCCACCTGCTCAATCTTCTGATAGTCGTTACCTACCTGCTCGGCCTGCTCCTTGATGTTGGCAACCACGGCAGCAGTAGCCTTGTCGATACCACGCTTCAGATCCATGGGGTTAGCACCGGCAGCTACGTTCTTCAAGCCTTCGCGAACAATAGCCTGAGCCAGTACGGTTGCTGTTGTTGTACCGTCACCGGCATCGTCACCAGTCTTGCTGGCTACACTCTTTACCAACTGGGCACCTGCATTCTGGAAGGGGTCTGACAACTCAACTTCCTTAGCAACTGTTACACCGTCCTTGGTGATCTGAGGAGCACCAAACTTCTTCTCGATAATTACGTTACGTCCTTTGGGGCCCAGTGTAACCTTAACGGCATTTGCCAAACTGTCAACGCCCTTCTTCATCTGCTCGCGGGCATCTATATTGAATTTAATATCTTTAGCCATAACTTTATTTAAATTAAGAATGAAAAGTGAAGAATGAAGAATTTGCTTCCACCCTCACACCTTTCATTAGTTTATTATCTGTTTTTAAATGAATTAATCACTCCTCTTTTTTTTGAGGGAGTAGGGATGGGGCTTTTAGCCTAAGATTGCTACTACGTCGCTTTGACGCATAATCAGGTACTTGGTTCCTTCGAACTCCAGTTCTGTGCCGGCATACTTGCCATAAAGAACCTGGTCACCTACCTTCAGAACCATCTCCTCGTCCTTTGTTCCGTTACCAACGGCAACAACGGTACCCTTCAATGGTTTCTCCTTGGCTGTATCAGGAATGATGATACCACCTACTGTCTTAGTCTCTGCGGGTGCGGGCTCGATGAGCACGCGATCTGCTAATGGTTTTACGTTCATAATCTTTATATTTTGTTTATGTTTGAATTTTCTTCACTTCCAATACAACGAAAGTTGTGCCAAAAAATGCAATACGACAAAATGTCACTCTCCTAATGACAAAAAATGACATTTCCTTTGCCTCTACAAAAAATAGTCGTATTTTTGTGCCCATGGAATATATGTCACAAGAAGGCTACGACAAGATCGTAGAAGAATTGCGCTATTTAGAGCACGTGGAATTGCCCAGAGTAAAAGAGGCTATTGCAGAGGCCAGAGATAAAGGTGACCTTAGCGAGAACTTCGAGTATCATGCTGCCAAGCGTGAGCAGGGACGTCTGTTGAGTCGTATACGATTCAAGCAGCGTGTGCTGGAGTTTGCCCGCGTTATAGATAAGTCCAGGCTTGGTGGCGATGGAGTAGGACTGCTGAGTAAAGTCGAACTAACGAATCTGGGCAATAATACCAAGATGACCTACACTGTGGTTAGTCCGCACGAGGCTAATTTGCCAGAGGGAAAGATATCTATTAAGTCGCCCATCGCCCAGGCGTTATTAAAGAAACAGGTCGGCGATGTGGTTGAGGTAAAGGTTCCTGTCGGGACGATAAAGTTGCGCATAGAAAGCATTACGTTATAAGGAAAGAGCAATATGCCATCTTTAAACTTATAAATTTCTCTCATTCAGAAAATTAATTCATTTTTTCTGTTCGTACTTGGTTGAATTTTTGTACCTTTGCGGCGGCAAAAAGTTTGTAAAACCAGATAACACCAATAATGAGAAAGATTAATTGTATCGGAATTCTTACCAGTGGAGGTGATGCTCCGGGTATGAATGCAGCCGTTCGTGCTGTTACTCGTGCCGGTATAGCCAACGGTTTCAAGATAATGGCTATTTTCAGAGGCTATGAAGGTCTTATTAACGACGATATAAAGGAGTTCACGACAGAGGATGTAAGTAACATCATTCAGCGTGGAGGAACGATTCTAAAGACAGCCCGAAGCAAGGATTTCGAAACAGTAGAAGGTAGGCAGAAAGCTTACGAGAATATGCAGAAGCGTGGCATTGATGCCCTTGTTGTGATAGGCGGAAACGGCTCTTTGACAGGTGCTCGTATCTTTGCTCAGGAATTTGATGTCCCCTGCATCGGCCTGCCTGGAACTATCGATAACGATTTGAACGGGACAGACAGTACCATTGGTTATGATACCACCTTGAATACCATTATGGAGTGCGTAGATAAGATCCGCGATACCGCTACCAGTCACGAACGCATTTTCTTCGTTGAGGTTATGGGTCGTGATGCCGGTTTCTTGGCGCAGAACAGTGCTATTGCTGCGGGAGCCGAGGCTGCCATTATTCCAGAGGACAGTACGGGTGCAGATCAGTTGGAGCAGTTTATAGGCCGTGGAATCCGCAAGAGCAAGTCCAGCAGTATCGTTCTGGTTAGCGAAAGTCCCAAGTGCGGTGCTATGTATTATGCCGAGCGTGTAAAGAAAGATTATCCCGAATTTGATGTGCGTGTTTCCATCCTGGGTCACTTGCAGCGTGGAGGTAGTCCCAGTGCCAGCGATAGAATCCTGGCAAGCCGTCTGGGCGTAGGAGCAATACAGGCAATTCTGGAGGGTCAGCGCAATGTAATGGTTGGTATTAAGAATGACGAGGTTGTTTACGTGCCTTTCTGTAATGCCATCAAGAGCGATAAACCCGTGAAGAAAGAATTGATTGACGTTCTTGCCTTGCTCAGTATTTAAGGAAGTTAGTCGCTCCCTATTATATTAAATAATGTATATGAGGGGGAATGGTAACTTTTTTTTCAAAAAAAGACTGAAAAGCTTGGTGGGTATCAAAAAATAGTGTACCTTTGCACTCGCAAATCGGAAATGGCTACGCCGAGCGCGGTAAATAAAGGCCTCCCGATGATGCAAGGGCGTTTAGCTCAGCTGGTTCAGAGCATCTGCCTTACAAGCAGAGGGTCGGCGGTTCGAATCCGTCAACGCCCACGATACTTTACATGGCTCCTTAGCTCAACTGAATAGAGCATTTGACTACGGATCAAAAGGTTGCAGGTTTGAATCCTGCAGGAGTCACCTCCTGGCAGTGGCCAGTGGACGGGTAGGTAGGTAAGTGGTTAAAACGGGCAGACTGTAAATCTGTTGCCTCACGGCTTCGGCAGTTCGAATCTGTCCCTGCCCACACAACGTAAGGTTTGCGGCAATAGCTCAGTTGGTAGAGCACAACCTTGCCAAGGTTGGGGTCGCGAGTTCGAGTCTCGTTTGCCGCTCTTTAGAGTTAAAACGAGCTCAAGGTTACTAAGCGTTAAGTCTCGTTTGCCGCTCTCTGAAATTTATTGGTGCGTTAGTTCAGCTGGTTAGAATACATGCCTGTCACGCATGGGGTCACGGGTTCGAGTCCCGTACGCACCGCCACATAGCAAAAAGTGTTTTTCATGGTATTAGATTTTTAAGGTGAGATTCAAGGTCAGGGATGATATTGAATCTCTTTTTTTTTATTATGCGTGTGCTAATTTAAAAATGAGAGGAGGTAATATGATGAAAAGAATATGTTTGAGCATTATGCTGTTTGTCGCCTGTCTGGGCTTTGCGTTTGCTCAGGCTGACAGGATTGTGGGCGAATACCAGTGTGTGCATGATGGTGTGGACTCCAGAATAAAGATCTTCAAGCACGGGGACGGCTACCGGGCCCAATGCGTATGGGTTTCCAATCTGAAGATGGAGGACGGTACGCTGCGCAGGGATGTGAAGAACCCTGACCCGGCCAAGAGAAATATCACCAACGATAAGATTGTGATTATTGATAAGGTGAAGTATGACGGTAAGGGAGCCTGGAATGATGGTAAAATCTATGATCCTACCAGGGGAAAGTATTTTACCGTTACGCTGAGTTTCAAGGATGAGAAGACGCTGGCCGTAAGGGGCTCAGTAGCCTTTATCGGGAAAACCGTTTACTGGAAGAAACTGAAATAGGTGTTTATGGCTAAGGATAAGACATTGTATGTTTGCGACTATTGCGGACAGGAGAGTCTGAAGTGGGTGGGAAAGTGTCCCTCATGTGGCAATTGGAATACGATGAAGGAGTTCAGGGCTCCCTCTAACTCCCCCTCTAAGGGGAGGACTTTTTCCGGGCCGCTCTCTCCGGGAAGCGGGGATGGGAAGCCTGTTCCTGTACGTAGCATTGTGGCCGAGTCCGAACCCCGCATCGATATGGGGGATGAGGAACTGAACCGTGTACTGGGAGGCGGTATGGTACCCGGCAGTCTGGTGCTGCTGGGCGGAGAGCCGGGAATAGGAAAGAGTACGCTTATCCTGCAGACTGTGCTGCGGCTGGCCGGCCGTAAGGTGCTGTATGTGAGCGGCGAGGAGAGTGCCCGACAGATTAAGCTGAGGGCCGACAGACTGTCTGAGACTTCCGGCATGGCTCCCTCGGACGGCCTTCTTATCCTGACGGAGACATCCCTGGAGCAGATTTATACCCAGATAGAGCAGACTCGGCCTGACCTGGTAGTCATAGACTCCATTCAGACGATTCAGACTGAGGCGGTGGAGAGCAGTCCCGGCAGCCTGAGCCAGATAAGGGAATGTGCCGCCAGCCTGCTGAAGTATGCCAAGGGCGGGGGGGGAAGCATTATCCTGATAGGCCATATTACCAAGGAGGGAACGCTGGCCGGTCCTAAGGTGCTGGAGCATATAGTCGATGCTGTCCTGCAGTTCGAGGGCGACCAGCATTATATGTACCGCATCCTGAGAAGTATCAAGAACCGCTTCGGCAGTACCAGTGAACTGGGCATCTATGAGATGAGGCATGACGGGCTCCGTCAGGTGTCCAATCCCAGCGAACTGTTGCTTACCGATGACAGGGAAGGGCTTTCCGGCATTGCCATTGCCTGTGCTATAGAAGGGGCACGCCCCTTTATGATAGAGACGCAGGCGCTGGTGAGTACGGCTGCCTACGGAACCGCTCAGCGAAGCACCACGGGTTATGAGAGCCGCAGGCTGAATATGCTGCTGGCTGTGCTGGAGAAACGTGTGGGCTTCAAGTTGGCCACCAAGGATGTGTTCCTGAATATTGCCGGCGGACTGCGTGTGACAGACCCTGCGCTGGACCTGGCCGTGATAGCGGCTGTATTGAGCAGCAATGGGGATATGCCTATAGATACGGACGTGTGCATGACGGGCGAGGTAGGCCTGAGCGGTGAGATACGTCCCGTCTCACGTATTGAACAGCGGATAGCCGAAGCGCAGAAGTTAGGATTCCAGCGCATCCTTATCCCCTCACACAATATGAAAGGAATCAATGCCGGGCAGTATAAAATAGAGATTGTCCCCGTCCGGCGTGTGGCAGAAGCCGTCCGTGAACTGTTCGGATAGTTTTATTGTAAAAAATACCGAGTTGCATTCTTGTCTATTTCACGGGAAGTGTGTATATTTGCAACCAAAAGTGATAAATCCGTACTTGAAATGAAGAAAATTTTGATTTCATGCATGATGCTCCTGATGATTCAGGCAGCCGGTGCTTACGAGGTTTCCGTGTCTATGATTCAGGTAAATGACAGTACCTGGAACTTTAATGTCGGTTTGGACGGGAACGATGTGGATTTTACCGCATTCCAGATGGATGTGGCATTAGAGGGTGAGGCCGATGTCCCGGAGTCAGGCCTGGTTTGTGATTCCCTGCTGTGTAATCATAACCTGATGCTGGGTACTCCCCAGAATAAGTACCGTATCATTGCATACAGCAATGCCACCACTCCCTTCAAGAGCCAGAACGGCAACCTGCTTACCTTTACCGTAAAGGGTAACCCCAGTACCATTAGCATTGACAAGATTATATTCGTGGAGCCTGATGCCACTCCCCATCAGGCTATGGATCTGACGGCCGTGACAGTAGAGGATCCTACTGCCGTCAACGGTGTTTCAGGTGCTGTTAAGACTGCCGGTTCCGCATTTGACATGGCCGGCCGCAAGGTTACGCATCTTAAGAACAATGCCGTATTCGTATTGGATGGCAAAAAGGTGCTGGTTAAGTGATTTTTGTGGGTTTACTGTTTACTGTTTACTGTTTACAGTTTACAGTTTTCTAACCTCTAACCACTACCCCCCCAAATAAGCGGCACACGCCTCGGCACAACGCTCGCCGTCAACACCGGCGCTGACAATACCGCCTGCATAGCCGGCTCCTTCTCCACAGGGGAAGAGGCCGGCTATACTTATGTGCTGCAGGTTATCGGCATTGCGGACAATACGGACCGGGCTGCTGGTACGTGTCTCCACACCTATTACCGTGGCCTCGTTGGTTAGGAAACCGTGCTTCTGTCTCCCCCATATCTTAAAGGCTTCCCTGAGCCGGCTGCTTACAAACTTAGGCATCCAGAAGTGTAGCGGACTGGCCAGCAGGCCGGGAGCATAGGAGGATGGGCTGAGGTCGGCTGACAGGCGTCCGTTTACAAAATCCGCCATTCTTTGTGCCGGCGCAGTCTGCTTCTGATTGCCCTGCAGCCAGCATTGTCTCTCCAGCTCTTCCTGGAAGCGCATCACCGAGAGTGCGCTGTTCAGGGGCTCTCCCTGCGAGTCGCCCGATAGGGAAGCTATGTCCTCAGGCCTTATCTCCACCACCATACCGCTGTTGCTCCATCGGCCTCCGCGGTTGCTGGGACTCATACCGTTCACCACAATCTGTTCCGGTCCGCTGGCGGCAGGTACGACAAATCCGCCCGGGCACATACAGAAGCTGTAAACACCACGTCCCTCCACCTGCTGCACCATGCTGTACTCGGCAGCCGGAAGCCATTTGCCACGTCCCTGTCTGCTATGGTACTGTATCTGGTCTATCAGCGTAGCGGGATGTTCCAGCCGTACACCCACGGCTATGCCCTTGGCCTCAATCTCTATGTTGTTGTCGGCAAACCAGCGATAGACATCCCGTGCAGAATGGCCGGTAGCTAAGATGACGGGACCTTTGAATAGTTGAGAGTTGAGAGTTGAGAGTTGAGAGTTCTCCAATTGTGAATTGTCAACGGCTTCTATGCCTATGACCTTGCCGTCCCGGATGACCAGGCCCGTCATTCTGGTCTGGAAGTGAACCTCGCCGCCGTATTTCAGGATGGTGTTGCGCATATTCTCGATTACGCGGGGCAGACGGTCTGTTCCTATGTGGGGATGGGCATCTGCCAGAATGTTCGGGCTGGCCCCGTGCTGTACAAAGATGTTCAGGATTCTGTCAGCGTTGCCGCGTTTCTTGCTGCGGGTATATAGCTTGCCGTCACTGTAGGCGCCGGCTCCCCCTTCGCCGAAGGAGTAGTTGCTCTCAGGGTCCACCTTCTGCTCGGGGCGTATCCGTGCCAGGTCCTTCTTTCGCTCATGAACGTCCTTTCCGCGCTCTATAACGATGGGGCGCAGCCCCAGCTCTATCAGTCTCAGGGCGGCAAACAGTCCGCCTGGGCCCGCACCCACCACAATCACCTCCGGGCGGTCGCTGACATCGTGGTACTCAACGGGTGTATATAGCAGTTCCTCCGGCTCCTCGTTCAGGTAAACCCTTACGGTCAGGTTCACGTATATAGTCCGCTGGCGGGCATCGATACTGCGTTTCAATACCCTTATGGCCTGTGCCTTAATACCCTCATTCTGCAGAAGATACGCCATAATACTCTGTTCGTTATATGCCTCCCGGGGCAGTATTCTTAAGCTAAGTTCCTGTGTCATACATTTATAATGTATAGCAAAAGTACAAATAATTCTTTTTTTTCATCGTCTGTTTTAAATATTTTTCTTACATTTGCACAGGTTTTGTATAAGATAAGTTTACCAAAAGGATGAAAGTACTTAAATTTGGCGGAACATCCGTAGGTTCCGTAGAAAGTATTCTTAATGTAAAAAGGATTGTTGAAAGTCAGAATGAGCCCGTCATAGTTATCGTAAGTGCACTGGGCGGAATTACCGACAAACTTATAAAGACCAGCCAGATGGCTGTAGAGGGCGACTCGCTCTATCAGAAGAGTTTCTGGGAGATGGAGGAGCGCCATGAGGAGATGATAAACGCCATTATCCCTGCGGGTAAGAAGCGTGACGGACTGCTCGCTGAGGTCAAGAGCAGCCTGGAGGAACTCAGAAGCATCTTCCAGGGCGTATATCTGATCCGTGACCTCAGCCCCAAGACTCAGGCAGCCATTGTCAGCTACGGCGAGCGTATCAGCAGCCGTATCGTAGCTACCCTTATTGAGGGCGCCGCCTGGTTTGACAGCCGTGAATTTATCAAGACGGAGGTAAAGCAGGGCAAGAAGTGCCTGGCTACCGATATTACCAACAAGCTGGTGCGTGAGACCTGGAAGGACATTCCCCAAGTCAGCATCGTAGGCGGCTTCATCAGCCGGGATGCCGAGAGCGGCGAGATTACCAACCTGGGACGCGGCGGCAGTGACTATACCGCCAGTATCATCGCAGCGGCCCTGGGTGCCAGTGTGCTGGAGATCTGGACCGATGTGGACGGCTTCATGACAGCCGATCCCCGTGTCATCAGCTCGGCCTATGTGATTCCCGAACTGAGTTACGTTGAGGCCATGGAGCTCTGTAACTTCGGTGCCAAGGTGGTCTATCCTCCCACCATCTATCCCGTCTGTATTAAGAACATCCCTATACTTATCAAGAACACCTTTAACCCGGATGCGCCCGGCTCCATCATCAAGGATGTGGTGAAGGACGACAAGCGCAGCATCAAGGGTATCAGCAGTATCAAGGGAACCTCCCTTATCACCGTGTCAGGTCTCTCTATGGTAGGTGTGATAGGTGTGAACCGCCGTATCTTCACCTGTCTGGCGGACAACGGCATCAGCGTGTTCATGGTCAGTCAGGCCAGTTCCGAGAACAATACCAGTATCGGTGTCCAGGATGTGGATGCCGATGAGGCCTGCCGTGTGCTCAACCTGGAGTTCCAGAAGGAGATAGAGGAGGGTGCCATGTTCCCCATGATTGCCGAGAAAGGGCTGGCTACCGTAGCCGTTGTGGGCGAGAACATGAAGCATACCCCCGGTATTGCCGGCAAACTGTTCGGAACCCTCGGACGCAGCGGTATCAGCGTTATTGCCTGTGCCCAGGGTGCCAGCGAGACCAACATCTCATTTGTCATCAATCAGAACTACCTGCGCAAGGCCCTGAATGTAATTCATGACTCCTTCTTCCTGAGCGAGTATCAGGTACTGAATATCTTCATCTGCGGTGTAGGAACCGTAGGTGGAAGCCTGATAGAGCAGATTCACCAGCAGCAGGAGAAACTGAAGCGCGAGTTGCGCCTGAAACTGAATGTGGTGGGTATTGCCAGCGGACACAATGCCATGTTCTGCAGGGAAGGCCTGGAACTGGACAACTTCCGTGAGAACCTGAAGGCTGCCGCACCCAGCAATATCCAGCGCCTGCATGACGAGGTGATAGGGATGAACATCTTCAACAGCGTCTTTGTCGATTGTACCGCCAGCGAAGAGGTGGCAGGGCTGTACAAGGACTTCCTGACCCATAACATCAATGTGGTGGCTGCCAACAAGATTGCCGCCAGCAGTGACTATGCCAATTACAGTGAACTGAAGCATATAGCCCAGAAGCGAGGTGTCAAGTTCCTCTTCGAGGCCAATGTAGGTGCCGGACTGCCTATTATCCGCACCATCAACGACCTGTGCAATTCAGGCGACAAGATCCTGCGTATCGAGGCCGTGCTGAGCGGAACGCTCAACTTCATCTTCAACACCATCAGCAAGGACATCCCCTTCAGCAAGACCGTTGAGATGGCCAAGGCCGAAGGCTACAGCGAGCCTGATCCCCGTGTGGACCTTAGCGGTAAGGATGTGGTCCGCAAGCTGGTGATTCTGGCGCGTGAGGCAGGATATGAGATTAACCAGGAGGATGTGGAGACCCAGTTGTTCATTCCCGAGAGCTTCTTCGAGGGAACCATTGAGGACTTCTGGAAGAACCTTCCCTCGCTGGATGCCGACTTCGAAGCCCGGCGTGCTGTCCTGGAGAAGGAGAACAAGGTATGGCGCTTTGTGGCCAAGTTCGAGAACGGACGCGGAAGCGTATCGCTCGGCGAGTTCAACCGTGATCACTCCTTCTACGTACTTGAGGGCTCCAATAACATCGTCCTGCTTACCACAGAGCGTTACAATGAGTACCCCATGCTCATTCAGGGATACGGAGCAGGAGCCAGCGTAACAGCAGCCGGCGTCTTTGCCGACATCATGAGTCTGGCTTAACGGCCCGTTCCCTATTATCCATTATCCATATTGAATGAAACATCTTATTATCTTAGGCGACGGTATGGCCGACTGGGCTGTACCCCAGCTGGGTAACAAAACCCTTCTGGAGCATGCTGCCACGCCCCACATGGACTGGCTGGCCCGGCATGGCAGGAACGGTCTGCTGAAGACCATACCCGACGGATTCCATCCTGGCAGCGAGGTGGCCAACAGCAGTATCTTAGGATATGACCAGCATATTGTTTATGAGGGACGTGGCCCCTTGGAGGCTGCCAGTATCGGCGTGGAACTGCAGCCGGGCGATTTGGCCATGCGCTGCAATCTGGTGTGCCTGGAGGGCGACCTGCTGAAGAATCACTCCTGCGGCAGGCTCGAGACAGAGGAAGGCGATGTCCTGATCCGTTTCCTGCAGGAGAAGTTAGGCAGTGAACGCATACATTTCTATACAGGTGTCCAGTATCGCCATCTCCTGGTAATCAAGGGAGGCTGCAAGCAGTTGATCTGTACACCCCCGCACGACATACCCCTTCAGCCTTGGAGAAACAGCCTCCCCCTTGCCTCCTCCGAAGGAGAGGGGAGTGAGACGGCTCAGTTGCTCTGTGAGCTGATTCTCAAGAGTCAGGAGTTGCTGAAGAGTCATCCTTTGAACATAGAGCGTCAGCAGCGTGGCATGGACCCCGCCAACAGTATCTGGCCGTGGGGTGGGGGATACCGGCCTAAGATGGTACCGCTTACCACCACTTATCCGCAGATCAGGAAAGGTTCCGTAATAACCGCCGTTGACCTGATTCGCGGCATCGGCAAATATGCTGGTCTGCGTGTCATTGACGTGGAAGGAGCTACCGGACTCTGGGATACCAATTACGAGGGTAAGGCAGAGGCTGCTATCCGGGCACTCCGTGAGGGTGATGACTTTGTATATGTTCATGTAGAGGCCAGTGATGAGGCCGGCCATGACGGTGACCTGGAGTTGAAACTAAAAACCATTGAGAATCTGGACAACCGGCTGGTACGTCCTATCCTTGAGGCTTTGCCGACAATAGACGAGCCCGTTTCCATAGCTCTCTTGCCAGACCATCCTACGCCCGTCAGTCACCGTACGCATACGGCAGAGCCCGTTCCGTTCTGTATCTGTTATCCAGGCATAGAGCCCGACAGTGTGCAGACCTTCAGCGAGGTGGCGGCCAGGCAAGGCGCTTACGGCTGTCTTGAAGGCGATGCCTTTATCAGGGAGTTTATGAGGAATTAGTGGTTAGTGGTTAGTTAATATTGAATTTAGAGTTTAAATCATGAATTACTATAGTACAAACGGAAAAGCGCCTCTTGCAACCTTGCAGAAGGCAGTTGTGAAAGGCTTGGCAGAAGATAAGGGCCTATATATGCCCCAGCGTATTAAACCCCTTCCGGCGTCATTCTTTGATACCATACAGGACCTTTCCTTTCAGGAGATAGCCTATCAGGTAGCAGACTGCTTCTTTGGCGAGGATGTGGAGGCTGAAGCCCTCCGCAGGATTGTCTGTGACACCCTTTCCTTCGACGTTCCTCTGGTAAAGGTAACTGACAATATCTACAGCTTAGAGCTCTTCCACGGTCCCACCCTGGCCTTCAAGGATGTGGGTGCCCGCTTTATGGCCCGTCTGCTGCAGTACTTCATCAAAGACCTTCAGGACCATAAGGAAGTGAACGTCTTGGTTGCCACCAGCGGCGACACCGGTTCGGCCGTGGCCAACGGATTCTTGGGTGTGGAGGGCGTCCATGTTTACGTTCTGTATCCCAAGGGCAAGGTCAGTCCTATCCAGGAATGTCAGTTTACCACACTGGGCCGGAATATCACCGCCATTGAGGTGGACGGTGTCTTTGACGACTGTCAGGCGCTTGTCAAGAGTGCCTTCATGGATGCTGACCTGAACGGGCATATGCTGCTCACCTCGGCCAACAGCATCAATGTGGCCCGCTTCCTGCCCCAGAGCTTCTATTACTTCTGGGCCTATGCACAACTCAAGAAACAGGGGCTTTCCGACAATGTCGTGGCTTGCGTTCCCAGCGGCAACTTCGGCAATATCTGCTCAGCCCTCTTCGGCAAGCGGATGGGATTGCCCATCCACCGCTTCATCGCTGCCAATAATGCCAATGATGTGTTCTTCAATTACCTGAAGACCGGCGAATACAATCCCAAGGCCAGCATTCAGACCATTGCCAATGCTATGGATGTGGGGGCACCCAGCAATTTTGCCCGTATCTACGACCTCTATGGCAAGGACCATGCTGCCATCTGTGCCGATATCTCAGGCGCTACCTATACCGATGAGCAGATTGCCCAGACCATGCGTGAGTGCCTGCAGGAGACGGGCTACCAGCTGGATCCTCACGGAGCCTGCGGTTACCGTGCTCTGAAGGAAGGCTTGCATGAGGGCGAGGTAGGCTTCTTCCTTGAGACGGCCCATCCTGCAAAGTTCAAGCAGGTGGTGGATGAAATCTGCGGTACCGACATAGAGATTCCTGCCCGTTTGCAGGCCTTTATGAAGGGCACTAAGCAGAGCATCCCCATGAGTAAGGACTTTGCCGACTTCAAGGCTTACCTGATGAGCCGTTAAAAGACCCCTCAACGTCAACGATAACGTCAACGTCAACTCGCTAATCGCTCAACGATTCTCCCTCTCCTTTGGAGAGGGCCGGGGAGAGGCTGCTAACCGCTACAACAACCGCGTTGCCGTCCCTAACGTGGAACTTTACTTCCCAATCTGCAAACTCCATGGCATAGATACGTTCAGGGTCTTCCTGGTAATGAGGTCGGGGATCGGCAGCCAGTACGCCGCGTAAGGCCTCCAGCTTATCCGCATCAAACATACATGCTATATCAGACGGAATCTCTACATGTAGGGGTTCCGTCTTCCGGTTCTGCTCCTCGGCAAAGCCGCCCCGTGCATCCGGGTGTGCATCCGTAAAGGGCAGGTAAGGCTTGATGTCCAGGATAGGCGTGCCGTCCATCAGGTCGGCCCCCTCCACTTCTATAACGGGTCCCTCTGGTGTGTGCAGCTCTATTTTGCTGATGCGGACGGATGACAGGCCTATATTGTTAGGGCGGAACGGACTCCTGGTGGCCCATACCCCCATGCGCCTGTTACCTCCCAGACGTGGCGGGCGCACGGTAGGGCTCCAGCTTTCGCCGTCCCGGTGCGCCTCAGAGAAGTCCCATAGCAGCCAGATGTGTGAGAATCCTTCCAGTCCACGCAGCGCCTCAGCGTTGCGGAACTCCGGTTCGAAAACAATACGTCCCTTCAGGCCCCTGACCAGTCCGCTCTGACGGGGAACGCCGAATTTAGTCTTAAAGTCAGTTTGTATCTTAGCAATAGTCTTCATCTTTTCAGAAATCTGGTCATATACAAAATACCCGCTGTGGTCAGTCCGAAGGGGAAGGCCATCCAGATGCCCCATAACCCTCCGTTCAGTATAAAGCCGAACAGATAGCCCAGGGGCAGCGATACCACAAAGTAGGCTATGAAAGCAATCCATACCAGCGGTTTCACATCCCCCATTCCCCTCAGTGCGTTGCAGTAGGTACATTGCAGTGCATCACCGAACTGGTAGATGCACAAGGGTATCACCACGGCAGCCACTAGCAGGGTCACCTCCGGGTTGCCGGTGAACCATGTACCAATCTGTTCCCGGAACAGGAAGATGGGGCCTGCCGTCAGCACCCCCAGCAGCCAGTTCAGATGCAGGCCTGCAAAAGCCACATGGCGTGTCTCTCTTAGTCTGCCCGCTCCCCGGTAGTAGCTGATCTCCACCGCTACGGCGGCGCTCATGCCGTAATAAAGCATGAAGCACACCTGTGCCACCGTCAGCATTATCTGATGGGCGGCCAGCTCGGTAGTTCCCAGCCAGGCCACATAGAAGGCGCTCAGACTGAAACTGGCCGTCTCCATACCCATCTGCAGCATAACGGGAATACCCAGCCGGAACATCTGCCTGAGGTCTTCCCGGCATACGCTGGCTTTCCAGAAGTCCTGGCTGTAAGGCTTGTATCTGCCGGTAAAGTGGAAGACTATTGCAAAGGCCGCCCACATGGTATAGCGGCTCAGCAGCGTAGCCAGGCCGGCGCCCGTAAGTCCCATCTCAGGGAATCCCCCTACACCGTATATCAGCAGCCAGTTCCCTACCACATTCAGCACATTGCTGCCTAAGAGAATCCACATAGGCATGCGCGTGTCCTGAATACCGTCCGAGAACTGCTTGAAGGCATTGAACGCCATCATGGGGATGAAGCCCAGTATATGCGTAACCAGATAGGGGCGCATCAGTGGCAGCAGATGTTCAGGAAGTCCCAGCCGGTGCAGGTTCAGGTACATCAGCCCCAGCAGCGTCATCATGGTAACGGCTAGTATATTGTTGGCTACCAGACTGTTTTTCAGCTTCCGGGCAATGTGTCCTGTTCTGTTCTCTCCTAACAAGGCTCCTACCACGGGCGTCAGGCCATAGGAGAATCCCAGGGCCGATATCGCCATCAGTCCTACGATGCCGTTCACAAAACCGGCAGCCGCCAGTTCCTCCGTACCATGGTGACCTATCATCAATGTATCCATAATACCCATTATGATAGTACCGATCTGGCCTATCATAATGGGTATTCCCAACTTTAGCAGCTTGGGGTAGTGTGAAATGTATTTCCTCAACATCTGTTCTTATCAGCCCACAGCATTGCGGAATGTCAGGTGATTGTCCTCGGCATCCACTTCTATGGGTATGTTCTGTTGCAATGTACCGCCCAGCATAGCCTTGCTCAGGTCGTTCAGCAGCAGACGCTGTATGGCACGTTTCACGGGTCGGGCACCGAAGTCGGGATCGTATCCCTCCCTGGCCAGCAACTCTATGGCAGCTTCCGTAACCTTCAGCCTTACGTTGTTCTCCTGCAGCATCCTGGCAATGCCGTTTATCTGCAGTCTGACTACCTGCTTGATTTCGCCTTGCGTCAGCGGATGGAAGACTATCGTCTCGTCAATACGGTTCAGGAACTCGGGCCTTATGGTCTGTCTCAGCAGTTGCAGCACCTGTTGCTTGGTCTCCTCCAGTTTCTCCGTCGGAGCGTTGGCAAAGAGCTGGCTGCCCAGGTTGCTGGTCATGATGATGATGGTGTTCTTGAAGTTCACCGTCCTGCCCTTGGAGTCGGTCAGACGACCGTCATCCAGTACCTGCAGCAGGGTATTGAATACATCGGGGTGTGCCTTCTCTATCTCATCAAACAGCACTACCTGATAAGGCTTCCTCCTGACGGCTTCTGTCAGCTGTCCGCCCTCGTCGTAGCCTACGTATCCTGGAGGGGCACCAATCAGACGCGTCACGCTGAACTTCTCCTGATACTCGCTCATATCTATACGCGTCATCATGCTCTCGTCGTTGAACAGATAGTCGGCCAGCGCCTTGGCCAGTTCCGTCTTACCTACACCCGTGGTACCCAGGAAGATAAAGGAACCTATGGGACGCTTGGGGTCCTGCATACCGGCACGGCTGCGCCTTACGGCATCGCTCACGGCCTGAATGGCCTCATCCTGACCTATTACACGCTTGTGCAGTTCCTCCTCCAGGTGCAGCAGCTTCTCACGCTCGCTCTGCATCATCTTCCTTACCGGGATGCCCGTCCAGCGGCTTACTACGTCAGCAATGTCATCGGCAGTCACCTCCTCTTTCAGCATAGCCTCTGTGCCCTGCGCCTCCTTCAGTTGCTGCTGTGTAGCCTCAATGTCCTTCTCCAGCTGTTGCAGCTTACCGTACCGTATCTCGGCAACCTTGGCATAGTTGCCTTCCCGCTCGGCTTTCTCAGCCTCGAACTTCAGGGTCTCAATCTGCTGCTTGTTCTGCTGGATGCGGTTCAGCAGGTTCTTCTCGCCCTGCCATTTCTGCCTGAAGTGGTTCTCCTGCTCCTGCAGTTCGCTGATTTCCTTGTTCAGCGCCTCCAGTTTAGGCTTGTCCCCTTCACGCTTAATGGCCTCACGCTCTATCTCCAACTGCTTCAGACGGCGGCTGATCTCATCCAGTTCCTCAGGAACAGAGTCACGTTCCATACGCAGCTTGGCAGCAGCCTCGTCCATCAGGTCAATGGCCTTGTCCGGCAGGAACCTTTCTGTAATATAACGTGTGGAGAGCTCTACGGCGGCTATGATGGCATCATCCTGGATACGTACATGGTGATGGTTCTCATAACGTTCCTTCAGACCACGCAGGATGCTGATGCTGGCCAGACGGTCAGGCTCATCCACCATAACGGTCTGGAACCTTCGCTCCAGTGCCTTGTCCACCTCAAAGTACTTCTGGTACTCATCCAGTGTGGTGGCGCCTATGCTGCGCAATTCTCCTCGTGCCAGGGCAGGTTTCAGGATGTTGGCGGCATCCATGGCGCCCTCGCTCTTGCCGGCTCCCACCAGCGTGTGTATCTCATCTATAAACAGGATTATGTTACCCTCGCTCTTTACCACCTCGTTTACAACGCCTTTCAAGCGTTCCTCAAACTCGCCCTTGTATTTGGCTCCGGCTACCAGAGCGCCCATATCCAGGCTATAGAGTTGCTTCTCCTTCAGGTTCTCAGGGACATCCCCTCTGAGTATCCGGTGTGCCAGACCTTCCACTATGGCGGTCTTACCTGTACCCGGTTCACCTATCAGAATAGGATTGTTCTTGGTCCTACGGGAAAGAATCTGCAGCACACGCCTGATTTCCTCGTCCCTGCCTATAACAGGGTCCAGTTTACCTGCTCGTGCCTCGTCAACCAGGTTGCGGGCAAATTGTGGCAGGAATGTGTTTTGGTTGTTCTGTGTCATCATATTGTACTCCTTTCTTTTTCGTTAATTATTTTCACAAGAAGTACAACAAACCACATGCAACCCTTTCATTATCAGACAAATTGGCCTGTTCTGCGTCATTCTGGCACAAAAGCTTCCGTATTTTATCCTGCCATGTGTCAGGTTACTCCTCAAAGTCGTAACGGTCCAGCAGTTTTCCGCACTTCGAGCAGAAGACCTCATGCCTGTAGATAACGTTTCCGCAGTCATTGCAGCGGTACGTACGCTCCGTCTTTTTCTCCTTGTTTTCAGTACCTTCCATATTCGTGTTATTAAAATTGTCTGCCTTTTACACTGCAAAAATAATGATAAAAGTTTTAATTTTCATCCTTGGTTTGTCTTTTTTTTTTATAACTTTGTGCGCTCAAAGACTAAGATTATGAAAATATCTATCACAAAAGTAATTATGGCAGCACTTCTTCTGACGGTATCCGCTACGGCCATGGCTGTGCCTGCCAAGCGTATAAAGAAAACAATCACCCTGGCCGACGGCACACAGAAGGAAGTGATGCTGGTAGGTGATGAGAATAAGCACTTTTACGTAGATTCCGATAACGTAGCCTATATCTCCAACGGTAAGGGCAGATTCGTGAAGGGTGACCGCCTTCAGCTGGAAAGCCAGTGGAAGCAGCGTCTGGCCCAGCGCAATAAGCACCGTCTGCAGCGCGCCCAGGCACGCGGCATGAACCTGACCCCCGGAATAAAATCACAGCGGGACGGCATGCGCCGTGCCCAATGGGGAGCGGAACAGAACCCTATCAGCGGTGACAAGAAGGGACTGGTGATTCTGGTCAACTTCTCTGACCTGACGTATAAGCAGGCACACGGGCACGAGTTCTACAACGGATTCTTTAACGAAGTGGGATTCAATGAGGGTGGCAACCAGGGCAGTGTTCATGATTACTTCTATGAGTGCAGCTACGGCCAGTTCAACCTTACCTTTGATGTCTATGGCCCCGTTACCGTAAGCAAGTCCTATTCCTACTACGGTCAGAATGATTCCAACGGTTATGATATGTACCCGGCTACACTGGTGGCAGAGGCCTGCCAGATGGTAAACGCCCTGGGTGCGGACTTCCGGCGCTATGACTGGGACAATGACGGTGAGGTGGATCAGGTTTACATCGTATATGCGGGATACGGCGAGCATGCCGATGCTCCTGATAATACCATCTGGCCCCATGAGAGTACACTTACTGAATGTGGGGATTACGGAGACGGCCAGGGGCCTCTTACGCTGGACGGCGTAAAGGTGGACACGTATGCCATGAGTTGCGAGTTGGACGGCAATTCGGGTAATGATCCTGCCGGTATAGGTACAGCCTGTCACGAGTTCAGTCACTGTATGTGTTTGCCGGACTTCTATGATACTGCCAATAATGGCTACTATGGCATGGACTCCTGGGACCTTATGGATTACGGCTCATATAGCGGTGCCAATGCCGGCGGTTGTCCAGCCCCCTATACCTGTTACGAGCGTATGTACTGCGGATGGCTTACCCCTACGGTCCTGAGCGATCCCTGCGAGGTAGGGGAGATGAAGCCCCTCTATGAGGCTCCTGAAGCATACATTATATATAATGATAATAACAGAGACGAGTATTACATGCTGGCCAACTACCAGAACCTGGGTTTCGGTGCCTCCAATCCGGCCAACGGTATGCTGGTACTGCATGTTTACTTTGACGCTGATGTGTGGACCGAGAACACCGTCAACAGCTATAAAACGCAGCGTATGACAATTATTCCGGCAGACGGGTTGCTGAGCAGTGGCACTAATTACGCCGATACCTGGCCCGGAACTACCGGAAAGACAGCCCTGACAGATACTTCCCGTCCTGCCGCCAGCCTGTATACCGCCAATGCTGATGGACGCAAGCTAATGGGCAAACCCATCGAGAATATTGCCGAGAGCCAGGACGGCCTGCTAAGCTTTACCTTCAACGGCGGTATGCCCCTTGGAATTCCCACCGCTACGGATGCTTCTGACATTACCCAGGATGGCTTTACCGCCAACTGGACAACGGCCGAAGGCGCTACGGGCTATAAGATTCAGCTTACCGCTACGGATTTAGAGGCTCAACAGTACCCGCTGGATCAGATAGCCATGCTGAGCGAGGACTTCAGCGGCTTTAATAACGGAAAGACAAGTGACGGCTCTACGGATCTGGGCAGCAGCCTGGATGCATATACCAAGGTCTCCGGTTGGGAAGGCGAGAAGCTCTATACCACTCCCGGTAACGAGGTGAAGATGGGTACCGGCAAGGCCGACGGCTGTATCTACACCCCCGACCTTACAACCGTGAATCACATGGTGACGCTGGTCTTTACCGCTCGTAAGTACGGCAGTGACAACGCCAGATTGTCAGTAGTCTTCGGCGAAGGCACTGACTATGAGGGTGATTTTCTGGGCGATGAGATAACGCTTACCGCCGAGCCTGTGCGTCATGTGATTACCGTTCCTGTCACAGAAGACACTTTCTGGTGGGGGCTTCAGAGCGTGAAACGCTGTTACATCTCAGAGATGTGCGCTTATGACGGTGAGCTGACCGAGGAGCAGATACTATCCGGCACCATATCAGACAAGACAACAGAGGTTACCTATGTAACTACCGACGGCACCTCATACCAGTTCACCGGCCTCTCGCCCTTGCGCTCCTACACATACAGTGTTTGCGCAACCCAGGGTAATGCCACCAGTAAGTGGAGCAACAGCGTCACTGTCCTTCTGGAGAATGAGGAGACGGGGTTGGAAGCAATTCAGCATTCAGAATTCATGGTTCCAAATGCTGAGGCAAATGTGTACGATCTTTCAGGTCGTAGGGTTCATTCCAAGTTGCCCAAGGGCCTCTACATTATGAACGGCAAAAAGGTTGTGATTAAGTAAGAAGTGCATCATAATCAAGTAGAAAACATTCACATACAATCCAGGTAGTTTGAAGCCTGAATTCCCGGAGTTTGAAGCCTGCAAACCCTGAGAATTCAGGCTTCAAACTATTTGTATCAAAAAAGTGCTCACCTGCATATTCCCGTGTCTGATACCTTTGACGAAAAAGTTTCTTCTTCAATTTTCACTTCTCCCTCTTCCGTGGGAAAGGGAGAAATCAACTTTATTTTCGCAGCCTCCGGAGTCTGCACGTGTCACCCCCGGGACTGTGCAAGTGTCGGCTCGGGGAGGCAGCAAACGCAGGCTCGCTTGCCGTTGACGTTGAAGTTATCGTTGAGCGGTTAGCGTTTAGCGAATAGTAAACCCTCCGAGGAGAGGAAGCCATCATCTTGTCAACTTTCAGTTTGATTAGCCGAAATGGTTTATGGGGATTATTTCGAAAAATAATAAAATATTTTGCTTAACTTGTTGATATTCGTATAATTTTTACTATCTTTGCATCGTTTTAATGCAGTATTAAAATGAAGCAATATTGATTCAAATGAAAGAGTTGAGCATATTAGGAAGAAGCATTTCCCTTCATCAGCGTACTAAAGCGCAGTTAAAGGGCATAAATATCGGCGAATCGCTGGCATTCTCCTTTTATGACGGAGAATTCAACGGAATAGATTTGCTTTTCCTGGAGCCGAAGAAAAATAACCCGACGCCTCATGATTGTTTAGTCACAGCCGAGCGGTTGCAGACAATATTCGGGCTGCCAATAGTGTTTATCCTCTCTTCCGGACCGTCTTACGAGCGACAAAGACTTATTGACAAGAACGTATATTTTGTTATGGGGGACAAATTTGCTTTCTTGCCATCACTGATAGTCAATACGAGAATGCGCAAGACCCTTCCTGCCAAACGTCTGTCACTTGTTGCGCAATACGCCCTGCTATATCATCTGCAAATAGAGAGCCTTGAAGGACTTTCACCTAAAGAGATGACAGGCAAATTGCCCTATTCTTATGAGAGCATCACCTTAGGGCTTACTTGTTTGGAAGACCTGAACTTGTGCAAAAAGTTTCAGAATGGTCCGAAGAGTAAATGCGTACATTTTCTTGCCAAAGGATACGATTTGTGGGAAAAAGCTCAGGATTATTTTGTCAACCCCGTCGAGAAACGACTATATTGTGATGCCTTAATCGCAGATGCTAACTATGCAAAATGCGGCATTAATGCACTCTCACATTACAGTCGGCTTAACCCCGATAGCATTAGTATGGTTATGATGAACAAGAAAGAACTGCAAAAACTAATTGACAGCCGGGCGTTGCTCAATCTCAACAGGTTTGACGGCAATGTTATGATAGAGGTGTGGAAATATCCCGTAGTATCCTCTTCTGAAACCATCCCGGAATGGGTAGATAAACTATCTCTGGCCATCAGTTTGCGGGAAGAAACCGAAGCCCGGGTGGAGAACGAAGTACTAAGAGTAATAAATGAAATAGAATGGAAGGATTAGATAAATTCAAAAAAGCATTTGAAGCATACTCAGACAACTATGTAATCATAGGAGGTACAGCTTGTGACATCACAATGACAGGCACAGTTGTAAAGCCACGTGCCACACATGATATAGACATGATTGTCATTGTCGAAAGGATGAACCCCGAATATGGGGAAAGGTTTTGGCAGTTCATTCGTGAAGCAGGCTACCGTCCGGAGAAATGTCGCACAAAAGAAGATACCGTCAAATATGAACTTTACCGGTTTGTGAATGGCAAACCCGGTTATCCCGAAATGATAGAACTGCTCTCACGTCACCCGGATGTGTTAGGTGAACCTAAAGGATTATTCATTGAACCATTGCCGATAGGAGAGGATATATCAAGCCTAAGTGCCATTATATTAGATGACGACTATTACTATTTCACCATTGAACATAGCCGCCTGACAGATGGTATTCGACATGCAGACTCTGCTGCCCTTATCGCATTGAAAGCCCGTGCATACCTGAACCTAACGCAAGACAAGGCAGATGGCAAACATGTTAATACCAAAGACATTAAGAAGCATCGTTCAGATATTCTGAAGAATATATATCTTCTATCTCCTGATGAGGTAATATCAGCCCCGGCCTCCATTGTCGGATGTATCAAAGACTTCGTTGCCGCAATCCGAAATGATTGGGAGGAACTTGCTTCACCTTTAGCAAAGTCTCTTGACCAAAGCGAAGACTTTGTAGAGGCACTGTTAGACCAGCTTAATGAACTGTTTATTCAACGCTCATGAAGGTACAATACGCATCAGACCTCCATCTTGAGTTTTCCGACAATTGGAAGTATCTCAAAGAGAATCCCCTGAAAGTAACCGGAGATATACTGCTTCTTGCAGGTGATATCGGCTATCTGGGTGATGATAATTACACTAGACATCCCTTTTGGGATTGGGCATCAGAGAACTATCAACAAGTAATCTGCTGCATGGGTAATCATGAGTTCTATAAGTATTTCGATATTGCCACGCTCAAGGACGGATACAGTCTGGAAATCCGCCCTAATGTACACAGCTATTATAATGCAGTGGTACGAGTTGAAGACACCGATTTCATCATCTCAACGCTATGGTCAGAGATACCGCTTCGTGAAGCCTACTACACAGAACAGGTCATCAGTGATTTTCGTCGGATACTCTACAAAGGAGAACTGTTCTCCTTTGTCAATTTCAACCATGAGCACAATCGTTGTTTAGAGTTTATCAAGAAGTCCGTCCAAGACAGTATAGCCAAAAACAGAATCGTTGTTACACATCATGTACCATCCTTCCTGCTGCAATGCCCTAAATATGAGGACAGCCCTGCTAATGGCGCCTTTATTACAGAATTGAAGGAATATATCAAGGACTCAAACATTGACTTCTGGATTTTCGGCCACTCACATTACAATGTGGACAGGTTAATTGGTAAAACTCTATGTGTATCCAATCAATTAGGATATGTATTCCATAACGAACATAAGAACTTCGACCATGGAAAATACATAATGTTTGATTAAATAATTCAACTGTCGGAAGTTCTCCTTTCTCGAGTTTCAAGTGGCAAAAAGCAGGATAGCCTCACCCCGGCCCCCTCACGTGTCCCCTCCCTTTGCCCGTTTGGGTGAGGAACTTTATTTCGGTTATCGTTGACGTTCCCGTTCCCGTCGAGCGTTTAGCGAGCTATTTTTCATTTTTGAAAAGAAAATATCATAGGGGCATAAAAACAGCATAAAATCAGACAGTTATTTGCTCAGCTCAGAAAATCATATTATCCTTGCACTGCAAAAACAGTCGAATAGTGCGACTGTTTTTGCAGTAAGGCTTGCTTACCAATCCGCACAACCTCGCCAATGCTGCAGGTACGCTGATGATACGCAATACGTCTGACCATACCATCAAAAACTATCTGGACTATCTGGAGGATGCCTACCTGTTCATGGGTGCCAAGCGCTATGATGTGAAGGGGAAGCGGTATTTTGAAAATACACAGAAATACTATTCCATGGACTTAGGACAAAGGAATGCCAAGCTGAATTTCCGACAGCAAGAGAAAAGAATCCCGAGGCGATGAAGTGTCGTCTCGGGATTTTTCTCCACATGAATTTTTCCATAGTCTTCGTGCCCGTTACCGCCACCGTCATCAGTATCCGGCATGAGGTCAGTGATAGACATTGGTTATATAATCTTGTTTTGCTCCGATGCCACCTTGGCATTAGAGTTGACTTCTATCATCACCATTATTCTTCTTCATCCTCTTCTGCGCGGGTTGCTCTCATCTGGGTCTTGTATTCCAACTTGACAGTACCGCTACCGCTCACTTTGCCTGTGGTGACATTTTCTGGTTTTACGTAGAAGTCCTGATTCGTAAACTCGGTACTATTGTATATTCCGATCTGACTGACTGAGTTGATTCCCTCTACATCCATGTTAAATGTACCTGTGCCAGTAAAGTTTACTCTGTACAAGTCGCCACCGGTCATCACACGTTGCACAGATACCTGACAGTCAATCTTGTGCTTGATGGTTCCGTTAAGCATGAATTTCAAGAGACGCGTCAGTCCATTTTTACCATTGTTAAAGAACTTGATGAACTGGTCGAGCGTCTGGTCCACGAACGGATACTTCACATCGATGGTGAACTTACCTGTTCCTTCATTGCCTTTCATCGTGACTACGATTTCATCGCCTATCAGCAGGTTGCCCGCCTTATCGATCGTCATATAATTGTGCTGGTTGAAGAAACGCTCCACCTCTGTCTGTAAGCGAACGATTCTGTATGATGATTCGTTGTCTAAAACATTGGGGTTTGGCTCTATGTAACCCGTTTCCGGATTATCGACTTCTTCTGGCCACAACTTTGTAGGAAAGACTATCGACGCAGGATCATACTTGAGTTCCAAAGCGTCCAGATGCTGGGCGTCATACTTTACGCCCTCTGTGGCGAGGTCGATATTGACAACAATCTTGCCGTCGGCATTGGGAAGCATCAGGTCAAAAGTCTTTTGTGGCTGGTCTTCCTCGTCATAGAGGGTCAGTTGCCAGGGCACCTCATTCTTAGCTACAGCATATTGCGTGAACCACCCTAATGAGGTCGAGCCGTCCTCTTTGATGGTTTTCTTCCATTCTCCCAGGTCAGTGGCCTTATTAGGCATCTGGCTAAAGCCTATTTTCCAACCGGCGAACTGCGACGTTTCGCCTTTCTTGCATTCTGAATCCTTGATGATGATACCTACCTTGGTATTCATTATCGCCATCAGGTTCTTGCCGGCCTTGATATAGCTCTTCATCACCTCTGTCTTCACCTTCTTTCTGACAGCCTCAAGCACGCTCTTTATTTCACCATTCATCAGGTCGGAGTAGTACTCGTCGCTGATTTTTTGGCGCTCAGACTCCATGTCCCATACAAAGCCCAGCTTGTAGCCTTTTTCTGTGGCATAAGCGTATGCCCAAGTGGTGGCATCGGTGTTATCGTCCCAGAAACGATAGCAATACATACGTACCGACTGCTCAATGAATGTGCTGAGCTGTTGATTGTTCATCTTGCCTTCCTTGAATACGGGATAGAAATAGTCGAACCAGTCTTGGGTTGTACGGTAATAGTCATGGGGGAACGTGGCGTTCTCGCCCAAGCCATGGTTACCGTCCTTCTTGTATTTCGACTGCGGTCCGCAGGCTTCGTGTCCGGCCTTGCTGTAATAGTAACGGTAGGCACAGCGCAGGTAGTCCAGCTTGAGGTTCTGTGCTGCAGTGCCAAACTTATTGAGGGCGATGCCGATGAGGGCCACGCTTGACATCGCTGCTGTCATGCTGGCGGTGCCTATGGCAGTAGCCGCCTGAGTGGCGAGAATGTTTTGCACGGTGCTCAGTGTGCCAGATGCCACTGCGAGGTCGTCGCCCCGAATGTCTGCTGCCGCCACATCAAGTATGCTGACGGCTATACCTAAATAGCCTAAGGCCGTAGAGATGTTGTTGAGCCTGTCGGATGTCCAGCCAAAAGTACCTTCGCCGATGCCTGCCAAGGCATTCCAGAGGCAATCCAGGCCTACACTCTGCAGGAACTGCGCTTCGCTCTTGATCTTCTGTACCATCTGTGCCTCGGGGTCGTCAGAGGAGAAGAGATAAAGCAGCAGCTTCGACGCCTCGTTCAGGGTGTAAAGCTGCGGGCAGGTATCAAAGATCAGGCTGAGGAACTCCTCCTTCGAGAATGTCTTCGACGTGGTGAAGATACTGAATTGGGAAAGGTGGTCGGTCGTAATGACAGCAGTCTGCTGAGCCTCGTCGTACGTAAAGAACACCGGTTCCCATTCGCCCGTTTCCTCATTATAGTAGGCGGCATGAACCGTTTTGTCCTCACCCACCGAGACAGGTATCACGATATCGGCCGTACCGCTCAATTCGTGAGTGCCATCAGAGAGGCTGAGGTCTATGGTGAAACCGCTAACGACACCTTCCAATGCGTTAGGCATCAACACGGAGTTGCGCACGCACAGCTGCACGTCTTCATCGATACAGGTAGCATCAAACTGTATGCTGCACTTCTGGGCATCTACGGTCAGCGTGGAGTCGTTCAGCTCGAACACCTCGGCGTTTTCATAGACGAAGCCTGGCATCCACGTGATGCTGTCAACGGAAGCAACCGTCGCGATGACATCGTCCTTGCCGTTGCGTTTGATGATGAAACTCTTGCCGTCGTCGGAGAGTTCCATACTGCTTACCTCGCTCACGGGGATGTTGATGCGCTGCTGTTCGCCATCGGCACCGTTCACCACCATATAGTACTCACGTTCCTGTGCCGGCAGAGGGTTGTACGCCTGATTGCCGATAATGCCACGTGCTATGCCGTCATCCCACGTCCATTTCTCCAGGAAGTATCGCCATCCGGGGGCGTTATGATAGGCGTTTTCCGTTCCTGTGGGGACTTGGAGCGTGCCCCATTTCTGGCTAATCTTCCCTTCGAAGGTGCCGTCGGGGATGTTTGGCGGCACCACAGCAAGACATTTGAACGGGTCGCTTATTTCAGCGATGTCCTGATAGGCTCCCGTCATCTCGACAATCGTGGCCGGGATGGTTTTCCACTCACGTTCGGGACGCATGCTGCGGGGAGCAAGCTTGATAAGAGTTGACGGATACGCACCGTCTGACCTCTCACGGAACGAGACGAGCAACGTGGTCTTGTTCTTGTTATAGATATTGCGCCCGATAGCATCTTCTACATAGAAGTAGGGATTATCCTCTTCAACAGAAATCGTGGACACCGGATTCCATCCATCGAAAACAGAAGGAGCGATTTCCCTTACTTTAGAATAAATGCGGAACGAAGGCGTAGTGGTTCCGAAATCAGCGCCATAAAATGCAGAGTCGCCAATCACTTCCAGGTTGGTGAAATACTGGTGTACACGGTCGCTGAAACGAGCGCCAGCGAAAGCCTGTCTGCCCATATAGGTAATGCAGTTAAGCCACGTACCTATTTTGGGGCGAGTGTTGGCAAAAGCCTCGTCGTCCACCTCAAAGGCTGGACTCTTGCTGACGATTCCCTGATTGAGGTAGCATAAGTAGAAGGCCTTCTTACCAATGCGCTGGACGTTTTTACCGATGGTGAGATGACGGATGTCCGTGTAGGCAAAAGCCTCATCAGGAATAGCCTTGATGCCGTCTCCCAACACAACCGTGTCCATTCTGGTGTAGAAGAAAGATATGGGTTCTATGACTTCAATATTGTCTCCTACAATCAGTTTCTTGATGGAACCCTTGCGATAGAAAGCGCGTTGACGAATACGGTTAACTTGATACGTCGTGCCCTCATGTTCTACCGTGGAAGGAATCTCCAAGACATCATGCTGCACGCCCATTCCACCGGCAGGGAAGTCAATGATTTCGGCTGTGCCATTCTTCGACAACGCATATTGAATGCCCTCAACCACAATCTTTTCCACGTCATAGGGACGTAATCCTATGATGATTGTTGCGTATGGACTATACTTAGGAAGAAGTGCCAATTTGTAAAAACCATCGAGCATTCCGCTCCATCCGTAGTTAAAATGGAAATAGTTGTTGCTGGTATAGCCGTCGCAAACTAATGCATGTCCGTCACCGATTTGGGGCATGCC